>Ga0209702_10000137_pt1 | contig 139333 bp, 132 predicted proteins | sample FRY01_FD_187210 | JGI IMG/M metagenome (GOLD analysis project Ga0209702, IMG submission 187210) | Freshwater microbial communities from Lake Fryxell liftoff mats and glacier meltwater in Antarctica - FRY-01 (SPAdes) (version 2) | ecosystem: Environmental > Aquatic > Freshwater > Ice > Glacier...
CTCTTTAAGTGTTAATCCTTATCTGAGCGTTCCTGGATTCAGCAATATCACAGGAACACTAGAAGCGAATGAAGATAATGGCAACATACAGCTGGCATCAAGCAATGCAGTCCTGACCTTTAAAAATCTCTTACGATGGCCCATTCCAATCAATAAACTGGATGGAAAAATCTCTTGGAGCAAGAGTAGAGACGCATTAAAAGTCATTGCTAATGAGGTGAGAATTGCCAATGACCATATTAGCGGTACCATTAATGCTAGCTATGACATGTCTGGCGTTAAAGGCGGCTATTTGAATTTAAGCGGTAAGTTTGAAAATGGCGACGCTCAATTTGCCTCTTTCTATTACCCACTTATCTTGGGCGAACAGACCATCAGTTGGTTAGATAGCTCTATCTTAGCGGGCAAAGCAAATAATGTTCAATTAACGGTTAAAGGCAATCTTGATGACTTCCCTTATGTCGATAAACAAAACAAGACCGACCCGTCGCTAGGCATTTTTAAAGTAACTGCGAGAGTAAGTGACGCAGTGTTGGAGTACGGCACTGGCTGGCCAAAAATGGAAAACTTAGGCTTAAACTTGCGCTTTGAAGGTAATAGCATGGAGCTGAATGCAGACACAGGTAAAATATTTGATATTAACGTTGTTAAAGCCACCGCGATTATTCCTGCACTTGACACCGTTGATGGCGTATCTCCCGTCCTTAAAATTGATGCCCTGAGTGAGGGACCTGTTGCATCAGGTATTAAATTGATTAATAACAGCCCGGTTAAAGAAGTGGCGTTAGCCTTTACAGATGATTTAAAAACAGCTGGCAGAGGGAAGCTGAAGTTAAGTTTAAACCTACCCCTAGACGATATAAACAACGCTAAATATAAAGGCGACTATTTAATCAACAATGGCACTATGTATGCGAATGAAAAACTCGGCTTGCCCGCAATCTCAAATATTAATGGCACGCTCAGTTTTGATGACGTCGGTATTAGCGCAAATGCAATTACCGCTAATATCTTAGGTGGTGCAGCGCAGTTTGATTTTAAAACGGCTGCAGATAAAACCATTAAGATGAATGCAAAAGGTAACGTGACCAGTAAAGGTATTCAGCAATTTAATGACAACGTGCTAACTAATGCATTAGATGGTGGTACCAATTGGTCTGCGGATATTGCGATTAAAAAGTCATTCATGAACTTGAATGTTCGTTCGAACTTAAAAGGATTGGCGATTAATTTGCCTATCCCTTTTGGTAAGCAAAGAGAACAAGCAGCGAACTTCACCATCGTAAAGCAACAAACACAAGCTGAGCGCGATAGCATAAAAGTCGCCTATCAAGATACGGTTTCTGCCATTATTTTACGCTCTGAAAAAAATGATCATTTAGTGTTCGAAAGCGGCGATATTGCGATTAATATGCCCGCTAAGCAGCCGACAAAACCCGGTTTAGCCATACGCGGTGAATTTGATTATCTCAACGCGGATGAATGGTTAGCCTTATCAAGTAATACTGAAAACAAAAGCAGCACATCTAGCACTGACTTTAATCGTTTGGATTTAAATAGTGCAGACTTTTCTATTCAGCAATTGGAAATTTTTAGTCGTAGTTTAAATAACTTAAAAATAAGGACTAAGCCGAGCGATGAACACTTCCGTTTTTCACTCACCAGTCAAGAAATTGATGGCGATATTGAATGGAGAAATCCAAGTAAAACACAACAAACGGGCGCAGTGATTGCAAGACTTAAAAAACTGCATATTCCAGTCAATAATGACGAGCGCAAGGTTAGTACTGGGAATAAGAATATTCAAAGGTTAGATAAGCACTACCCCGCCCTAGACATTCGAGCAGAGGACTTCAAACTAGGTCAGAAAGAATTAGGCGTGTTGGAACTTAATGCCTATGAGACAGATAGTGATTGGATCATTCAACAACTAAAAATCAGCAACCCAGATAGCAGCCTAGCGGCTGAGGGCCGTTGGCAAAATTGGATAACCAATCCAAATACTAATTTAACATTTACATTGACGGCAAACGATGCTGGCAATACTTTAAGGCGCTTTGGCCAGCCTGATGTCATTAAAGGCGGTGTTGCGTCAATTGCTGGTCAGTTAAAGTGGGCGGGAAGCCCGCATGAATTTAGCAAAAAGGGGTTGCGTGGTGAATTTAAATTAAGCGCTTCAAAAGGGCAGATTGTTAAAGTAAAACCAGGTGTAGGCAGATTGTTTGGCTTACTCACTTTACAAAGTTTGCCAAGACGCTTAACACTAGACTTTAGTGACTTGTTTAGTCAAGGATTTGCATTTGATGCAATCAGTGGCAATGCAACAATTAATGATGGCGTTATGCATAGTGATGATTTCTTGATGACCGGCCCTGCTGCAGAGACTACCATCAAGGGCGATATTGATTTAAATAAAGAAACGCAATATTTAAATGTAAAAGTGGTTCCGCAAATTAGTGATAGTTTTTCTCTAGCAGCGCTTGCTGGCGGCCCTATCGTCGGTGCAGCTGCTTTTATTGCGCAGAAAATATTAAAAGACCCGCTAAACAAAATAGCACAAAGCGAATATACTATTACTGGCACTTGGGATAATCCTGTAGAAGTAGGTGCAGAAAAAGAGAAGCAACCAATACAGCCGACTAACTCTCCTTTGAACGCGCAATAAAATGACATCAAAAAAATCCATAAAATACGCAAACAACATTGTTAAAGTAGCTGGCATACAAATGGCTTCTAGCCCCAGTGTTGCAGCCAATTTGATTGAAGCTGAACGCTTAATAAAACTAGCTGCAGAAGCCGGTGCAAAAATCGTTGTGCTGCCGGAATACTTCTGCATCATGGGCATCCATGACACTGACAAAGTAAGGGTAAAAGAAAAAGAAGGCGACGGCCCTATTCAAAACTTTTTATCTAAAATGGCTAAAAAGCATAAAATTTTACTCATCGGGGGTACGGTGCCGCTTGTCAGTAGCGTGCCAAATAAAGTGCGTAATAGCTGTTTAGTTTATAACGATAAAGGTAAACAAATTGCGCGTTATGACAAAATTCACTTATTTGGTTTAGATTTAGCCACAGAGCATTACCACGAAGAAAATACCATCGAACCTGGTCATGAAGTGATTGTAGTTGAAACCCCTTATGGCAAAATCGGCTTATCAACTTGCTATGATTTGCGCTTTCCTGAACTCTATCGAGCAATGGGGGAAGTCGATATGATCGTTGTCCCATCGGCTTTTACTGAAACAACTGGTAAAGCGCACTGGGAAACGTTAATCCGCGCTCGTGCGATTGAAAATCTATGTTACGTCATCGCACCTGCCCAAGGCGGTTACCACTTATCAGGTAGAGAAACCCATGGCAACAGCATGATAGTTGATCCTTGGGGCGTAATATTAGATCGATTACCACGTGGTTCTGGCATTGTGATGGCTGGCGTTAATACGCATTATGAAGCCAGCTTACGCAAGAGCTTACCAGCACTTAAACACAAGACCATTAGAGCCATTTAATATGCAACAAATTGATCTTTTAGAAAAAGCAAATCAGGCGTTATTAATCCCCTCCGGACTAGATGCACAGGCCATACAAAGTGTATTGAGCAATATTATGTCGCATCAAGTCGATTATGCTGATCTATATTTTCAATACAGCAGAAGTGAGTCTTGGGCATTAGAAGAAGGTCAAGTTAAATCTGGCGCATTTTCAATTGATCAAGGCGTTGGCGTGCGCGCCATTAGCGGTGAAAAAACAGCATTCGCCTACTCTGACGAAATCAATTTAGCGGCCTTAACACAAGCGGCTAATGCAACCAAAGCCATTGCTGCTATTGGTGCAGAGCAAACCGCTAGTCGTATTATTACGCCCGATACAACATCACTGTATTTACCGAACGATCCAATCGCTTCTCTCTCCGCAGATGCCAAAGTTAAACTACTTGAGCGTTTGGAGCAGTTTGCCAAGCAAGTTGATCCGCGCGTCACGCAAGTGATGGCGTCTATCGGTGGTGAATATGAAGTCGTCATGGTTGCGCGTAGCGATGGGGTAATGGCGGCAGATGTAAGGCCGCTGGTGCGCGTGTCTATACAAGTGATTGCGGAACAAAGTGGTCGTCGCGAGCAAGGCTCTGCAGGCGGCGGCGGGCGTTTCGATTACAGTTACTTCACCGATGCCATGTTGCAAGATTATGCAGCAAAAGCAGTACACCAAGCCTTAGTCAACTTAGATGCACGACCTGCCCCAGCTGGCAGCATGACGGTCGTATTAGGTGCTGGTTGGCCTGGGATTCTCTTGCATGAGGCAATTGGGCATGGTTTAGAAGGTGACTTCAACCGAAAAGGTAGTTCAGCATTTGCAGGCATGATGGGTCAAAAAGTGGCATCAAAAGGGATTACCATTGTAGATGACGGCACAATTGCCGATCGTCGTGGTTCTTTAAGCGTTGATGACGAAGGCAATCCAACCACAAATACTGTGTTGATTGAAGATGGGATATTGCGCAATTACATTCAAGACACCTTAAATGCGCGCTTGATGAAGCAACCAACGACTGGCAATGGGCGGCGCGAAAGTTATGCGCACATTCCGATGCCACGCATGACGAATACATATATGCTTAATGGCGACAAAGCACCAGAAGAGATTATTAAATCGGTTAAAAAAGGCTTATATGCCGCTAACTTTGGTGGTGGTCAAGTTGATATTACCAGCGGTAAATTTGTCTTTAGCGCTGCTGAAGCCTATATGATTGAAGATGGCAAAATCACCTATCCCGTTAAAGGCGCAACACTGATTGGAAATGGGCCTGATGTCTTAACGCGAGTGAGCATGATTGGCAACGACATGGCACTCGATAGCGGCGTTGGCACTTGTGGAAAAGAAGGACAAAGTGTGCCCGTTGGCGTTGGTCAACCAACCCTTAAAATTGACGGCTTGACAGTTGGCGGCACCATTTAATATGGTAAGCTAAATGAGCTTAAAAGTTTTAATCATTTTCATCGCTTTCACTTTACAAAAGGAGCATTGTCATGGCCGTTAGTAAGTCTGAAAAAACTGCAACGAAAACACCTGTTAAGAAAACCGAAACTAAAAAGCCAGCCGTTAAAAAAGCAACTGCTGCAAAAACCACAACAAAATCCACCGCTAAAGCACGCAAAATCAGTGCTGAAGAACGTTATAAAATGATTGAAGTGGCTGCGTATTATATTGCTGAGCACCATCACTTTCAGGGCAACGCAATTGACTTTTGGATTGCAGCTGAAGAAGAAGTACGTAAAAAAATTGCTTAAATTATGCTTAGATTATTAGTTAGATTTCAGATGAGACTAGCCTAATTTTAAACCAAATAAAAAAGGGCGCTCAGGCGCCCTTTTTTATTATTCACCGCGATTACTTCAACACGCGGTTTCTATATTCACTCGTGCGGGTATCAATTTCGATGTTGTCGCCTTGCGCAACAAACAACGGCACTGATATTTCATAACCAGTTGCTAATTTAGCTGGCTTCATCACCTTACCTGAAGTGTCACCTTTGATTGCTGGCTCAGTGTAAATCACTTCACGCACAACCATGGTTGGTAACTCAACTTGAATCGCTTTACCTTCATAAAAACGCACATCACAGGTCATGCCATCTTCTAAGAATGGTAATACATCTTCCATAAATTCAGCATCCACATCATATTGATTGTAGTCAGCATCCATAAATACATAGGCAGGGTCTGCAAAATAAGAATAAGTGACTTCTCTTTTTTCTAACACGACTATATCAAACTTATCACCCGCGTTATACACGTTTTCGCTTGGCGCTTCTGTTAGTAAGTTTTTAAACTTAGCTTTCACTACGGCACCGCTACGGCCAGATTTATTATATTCAGATTTTACCAATACCAATGGTTGTCCATCAACCATTACAACATTACCAACGCGAAGTTCTTGAGCTGTTTTCATAGATTCAATACCAAATTAATGAGGAATTATTTTAAAGCGGAAATTATACGCTAATTTGCTAAATCTGCACAAAAAGCAAGCAACTTGCTGGCTAAGTCTTGTTGCTCCACAATACGCTGTGATTGCTGTTGCGTATGACGCATAATTTCAGCCAAATTGGCTACATAATGTTGCCATACAATTTGATGAAAACTTTCTGTCGCCCAAGCCTCATGTAAGCTTACTATTGTTTGATGTAATTCTGGATGTGTATAAAAGCGATTGAGAAAAGCGTTGAGCTTTAATAAATGGGTGTTATCTTCTTGCCAGTACGGTTGCCAAATAAAGGGCTTTGCTGCCCAAACAGCTCTCACCAAACTATCTTCACCTCTCACAAAATTAATATCACACGCCCACAATAGTCGATCGTAATCATCTTGCGGTAAGAATGGCAGAATATGTAAAGTCAATTTGTCGATGGTTAAACAATCACCAGCCACCAGACTGTTATAGCCCAATATTGATATTGGTACCTGATTATTTAAAGGCATACACACGCGCACAGAAACCTCACCATTCGCTAATGATTGCAATAAAGCATCGACAGGAGCATGTTGATAATAAAACAGTGAAATGGTTAAATCGCTGGCTTGATTTGAAATCAGTAATGATTGCCAAAAATCTTGCTGTTGAACATTTGAAGTTTGAAAAGCATCTCGCTGTGCGATAAGGTTTTGCTCACGCAATAAGCCACCGGTATCATCCACAAAGCCAGGAAAATAAAAATGCCGCGTTAATTTTGTTTCGTGGTGCTGACCATTCAATCCATGAAACGCTGACACCCATGATTCTGCTGATAAGTAATCGACATTGACCCAAATATTTTGCTGAGTCATTAACGCCAAATAAGCCGTTGGCAAACCGCAAGCAAAGGTCTCCATTACAATATCGGCTACTGATTCAAATAACGTATTTTCATCCAGACGCACAATCGTCACACCTTCAAACACCTGCACACCAGCATCTGCAATGCCTATCATTATCTTATTAGCCGCCGATACATTATTCACAAACAATCTAACTTGCAAACCTTGTTCTTGATGAAGCTGTTTCGCTAAACGCCAGCAAACACCAATATCGCCGAAGTTATCGACAATTTTACAGAAAATATCAATTTTTTGATGCATATTAATCACAGTTTTAAATATTCAGTTCATCGTAATATACTGATGCGGTTTAACCATAAGTTTAGCTATAAGTTTAGCTATAAGTACAGCAACCGCCTATTGTATCAATACTAAGGGCTAAATAAATAAGGGTGCAATCAATGCAAAAAACACCCCTAGCATAAAGATAGCAACAGATAACCAGTAAATAAGTAGTGCGTTTCTGCGCATTTTTATACAGGCTACTGCTAATTGCGAATCTGCTGGACATGGTGCATGACGCGCCTGCCATTGCAAAAAGCCTGCCAACACTAACATCAGTGCCGCCAAACCAAACACTTCCACTTTATGTTCGCTAACCCAGATAAGTTGTGGAAATACACTTAACAAACTAGTCAATGTAGCGACAGAACCAATCGCAACAAGCGTAGCAGGCAATGCGCAACAAATTAGCGTTGATCCACTGGTGAATAAGGATAAGATATTCGCACGTTTTGCTGCTTTTAAGGTGTCAAAATCTATCTTAGCCATAATCACTGCCCTTTTATTGAAGCTTTAATATTTGCTTTAATTTCAACAATCGATTGCTCAACTTTTTCGACTTTGCTAACTGCATAGCCAGCATCTTTAATGACTTGCGTAAAGACATCTAATGACACATCTTGTGCTGGTTTAAGTTCTAAAACAACGATCCGTCGTTTCAAGTCAACAAAAGCGCCTTGTCCTTCTGGCATGGCATTTAACTTCTTCTGAATGCCTTTTGCACAAAATGCACACACCATGCCATTAACTTCAGCTTTGATGCTGGTTGCAGCTGAAACGATTGGTGATGCTAATAAACAAAATAAAATAATCAGTGTTTTTTTCATGATTTTTCCTTTAATCCTTTAATAAGTAAACATTAAGTTAAGTCTGGGTGCACGTTCACTTTTATCAAATGGATTCGTGACACCGAACTCTAAGAAGTAACTTTGATGAATCAACCGCAATGCTGGCGTGACTTGGAAGGATGGATTGTAATTTTTGGTTGCCTTAGCTTCTAATACAAACCATGGCTGCGTTTCATCAAAATCGGTCTCATAAAATGAGAAACCTCCTTGAATGGCAGCGTTATCGTTAATCATGCCTGGCGCACGCACCATCCGCATCTTAGCTAAAAAATAAAGCCGTGCTGTTTCATAATCAAACTGAACACTCGGACTATAGCTAAAGCCGTTATGCATTCCCCTTGCCTCGCCCACACTGCCCATCATCCAAATATTGGCCTGTGCTGACGGCATATTCCAACGCTTGATTAATCCTGTGTAGTTGATGCCTGTCATCGTTGTGGCACGTGTGCCTTTAGGCGACATACGCATCACTTCAATACCGAAAGCATGGTGGATGCTAGGTGCATAATTGAACATCATTTCTTGATTATATTCGCCAGTCTCAGTCATTAGCATATAGCTGTCTTCAAACCCCATGAGGGCAGCAGACTGTGCTTGCAGACTTGAAACGGCTAGTAAAAATACAACGAATAGTTGCTTAAACATAAAACCTCCAATGGCTAAATTAAAAATAGTGGACGGATTTGTCCTCAGTATTTAATTCAGTATTGGTGGTCGATAGGCAGGTGAGTAGTGAATTGATTGAAGTTTGTCATCAATAAATGATGACTTAAATGATTTAAACGCAGGAATACTGAGCCGTGGCGTAGCACCAGAAAAGACAATATAAGTGGTAATAACACAAAAACCACAACTCATACAGTTATGTTTAACAGGCTGCTGTTTAGCTTCATCATGACAAGGCATTGATGTCGGTGCTTGCAGATCAGCATTAATTGATTGCGATGTCATTTGTAAATTCATTGCATTTGCTGTTGCCATCAATATTGGCATCCAACTAATCAATAATAAACAAATTAACTTTTTCATATCTTTAGGATAGCTTGCAATAACGCTTAGTTCAATTGATTTTTTAATCTGAAAGTTTATATTAGCTAAACGGTTACAAACCAACTTGCCCTCTCTGGTCAATTTGTCTATGCTATTCAAGCATCGCTAACATCAACGAGATATTTATGTCAGAACATCAACAAGGGTTTATTAAAGAATATTCAAATGATGGCTTTTGGGACAAGCTGGTTAAATTTGCTAACACCGCTGGCAAAGACGTCATTGAAAAAGCCTTGTGGCTATATTACGCAGCAAAAAACCCAACAACACCAACATGGGCAAAAGCCGTTATTTATGGCGCCTTGGGCTATTTTATTTTTCCGATTGATGTTATTCCTGATCTCGCCCCGATAATTGGCTATGCCGATGATTTAGCTATTGTGACTTCAGCGATTGTGACAGTCAGTTTGTCTATTAACGATGATGTGAAGGCGTTAGCAACGCAAAAGCTAAAAGATTGGTTTGGCGAATAGGGTTAACAATGTCACATAAAGAAGAAGATTTAGCCGCTGAAATTATGTGTGCATGCACAGGTACCACACGTGGGAAAATATTTGATCTTGTAACAGAAGGGTTTGATTTTGAAACCATTTCAAGAAAAACAGGCGTCAATACTGGTTGCGGTGGTTGCGAATGCGAAGTCGAATGTTTTATTGATGCTCTGCAGGAAGATATCAAATAATTAACCACACACCGTATTTACAAGGTGATCACCTCAACATTGGGGTCAATATTGTCCTAGCGCGTTAGATTTTAACTGCAATACTGATTTGATATTGCCTATGTGAAGGATAAATATAGATGAAACAATTAACTATAATCTACCTAACGTTAATTTTCTTAACAGCATGCACGGTACAGACTACTGATGCACCTGTTAGACAAACCAATTCAGCATCCGTGACGGTGTGTAAAGAGCCGAGATCGCCAATGTGTACGCGTGAATATAATCCCGTCTGTGCAACAAAAGATACTGGTGTGCGTTGCGTGACAACACCTTGCCCATCCACCGAATTAAAAACCTACGCCACTGCTTGCACGGCTTGTGCGGATGAAAAGGTCATTTCTCACACCGCTGGCAAATGTGCTGAAGAGCAAAACAATGAATGTTGCGCAAAAATACCATTCTTTGACTGATTTAGCGCTAGGCCGAAGTAACTTAAGCAGCGCTTACTTTAGCATCTCAACTCCAATCACGGCTAATGAAAGTCAATCTCTTTGCATAATCGCCATGCTATCGACAATGATTGATGGTGCCATGCCATTAACTGAACCAACGAGGATATGAGGCAAGCCCCTCATTTTCTATGCCATCAATAGCTGGTCATAATACTGTTTCTCAACGTTGACTGACGAAATTCTATTACTGTGACCATGTCGCCTTTACGGATTGTAGAACACTTCAATCTGCACTGTTATTGGGCGTTCAATCTATCTCTAATGCCGTTTTTTGCGCGATAAAAGTGCACTAACAAACTAGGCTATAAAGCGATTAAGCACTTAATAGTTAACCTCAATCACTTCAAACTCACCTTCGCCTTTTGGCGTTTGCACACGCACAGCATCCCCTATGCTTTTGCCATGTAAGGCTTTAGCTAACGGCGACACCCAAGAAATATAACCTTTATTCGGGTCAATCTCATCTTTTCCGACAATACGATAGGTATGTTCACGATCATCCTCTACATTAAAAACCGTTACCCACGCACCAAAAAAAACTTTTTCTAAATGTTGTTGTTCTTTACTATCGACAATCACGGCAAAATCCATCCGCTTCATTAAATGGCGACATCGGCTGTCTATTTGGCGCAACCTTCGCTTGCCATAAATATAGTCTCCGTTCTCACTTCGATCGCCATTACTCGCTGCCCAAGCCACCGTGCGCACCACCTCTGGCCGCTCGACTTTATAGAGCTGATGAAACTCAGCCTGTAGTGCAGCAAAGCCTTGCGGAGTGATGTAGTTTTTTTCGTCAGTAACTGCCATTGATATCCTGATTTTCTAATACCTTAACGTCATAAACAAAATACTCGGTATCGCCAAAACAGCTATTAGGAATCCATTTATGTTGTTTGTAATATAAGCGTACACGCTGTCCACTGGCTGCATTAATTTTGTTGTAAATCGCTTCATTTTTAACGGTAAAAAAGAATTTTTCTGCTTGTGTGCCTGGCACTGTCACTAACACCTGCTCGCCTTCATAGGTTTTGCAAATAAAGCCTTTTTGTGATGCTTTTTGCACAAAACCAACCCGTTCTCCAGCCGAATAAACCCAATGCAAAGTTAAAAAAGTGTAAATGGCAAAAAGTAAAAATGGAATGAGAACAATGCTTAACCATTTAAAGAATTTTTTGATACTTGCCAGCATGCTAGCCTCTCCAAATCAAGATCAATAATGCAACCATTATCGTATAAATTGTATGGGTCTGTGAACGTTTTATAGCGAAAAACATAGTTAAAAAATAGTGAAAAGTGTGGAGATTAGCGCACTGTCGTTTAGAATAATGTCATGTCCTCATCAACAAGCTCTCCATTAATACTCTGCGCTACTGCCCGCCTTGCTCGTAGCCTACAAATGGCTAAGCAACGCGAGTCTATTAAAAGCGGCGAAACGCAGTGGGAATCGCTACCGATTACGACGCTTTCTGATTGGTTAAATAGCGTGATTGAAACGGCCATTTTACTGAATGAGATGGATGCAAACAGCGTACCGACCTACTCACTAACCACGACGCAAGAAGGTTTACTGTGGGAACAAAGCATACAACAATCGCTTAAAACCAATGCAGCGGCAGATTTGTTTGATACTGCTGGTTTAGCGAGCGCGGCAATGGAAGCGAATCGCTTATTAACCGAATGGCGTTTAAGCATTGATTTATCAGATGCAACGGAGGAAACGCAGCAATTTATGCTATGGCGCGCAGATTTTCAGCAACGTTGTAAAGCAAATAATGTGCTGGAATCGGTGCGTTATGAAGAGTGGCAAATAACTTGTTTGCAAAAAGAGCTAGGTCAATTGCCCGCGCATATCCAATTAGCGGGTTTTGATCGTTTACATCCCAATATACGACGGTTAATTTCGGTATTAGAAAAGCGCGGCGTGACTGTCAGCACTTATACACTCACTTTACCTGAACCGCAACAACTAGCCCACGTCACCCTCAATGATCAAGATGCAGAATGTCGTGCGGCGGTGGCTTGGGCACAAAATCAACTACTCCAAAATCCAGAAGCCAAGCTGGCCATTGTCGTGCCAGAATTAGCAGCTTTACGTGCTACATTATCCGATTTATTAGATGATGTATTTCATCCGTTAGCCGCCGCGCCAGCACAAGCTGAAACCCTGCGCTGCTACGACTTTACATTGGGTGTGCCGCTCTCCAGCTTACCCATCATTAACACGGCATTAAACTTATTACGTTTTGCTTGGCAAAAACAGGCCATGTTGCAAAGCGAAATTACCCAATTATTAGCAAGCGTTTACTGGTCTGATAGTTTTGGAGAAGCCAATGCGCGCGCCAAGCTTGATGCACGTATGCGGCAAGAAATGCCATTAAGTGTCAGCAGTTATCGTTTTATCCGATTTTTACATCATGCCAATGAAAGCAACTATGCAATATCATTGCCTAATTTATTAGCTGACACCAAAGCGCTGATGGGTGTCGCGCAAGACAATAGCCGTTTTGCTAGCACTAAAGAGTGGGCAGAAACCTTTAAAACGGCACTTGAATTGACGCATTGGCAAGGAAAGCGCAGCCCTTCTAGCCATGAGTTTCAAGCCGTCAAATCATTCAATAAGGTACTACAACAACTTGCTAGCTTGGCGCCACTAGTCGGCAAAATGAGCGCTCATGAGGCGATTAAACGCTTAACGCAATTATGCAAAGCGCAGATATTTCAGCCTGAACGTAAAACACAAGCGTCGATACAAGTGATGGGCATGTTAGAAACCGCCGCCGAACCATTAGATGGTATTTGGGTAATGGGCATGAATGATCATGTGTGGCCGCCTATTGCGCGCCATAATGCTTTGCTACCTGCACATATTCAGCGCGATGCAAAGACACCAAATGCGAGTAGCGATGTTCAAACTGCATTTGCCTTAGCGATTCAGCAACGGCTCATTAAAAGCGCCGCACAAGTGACTTTTTCTAGCGCGAAAAAAGACGGTGATCGAGAGTTACGGGTGAGTCCGTTAATGCATGACATACATCAGCTTGACGCAATACCTACATTGGTTAGCACCTTAGCAGAATCATTGGCGCAACAATCAACGCGTGATTGGCAATGGCTACATGACCATCAAGCACCTCCCATTAAAGAAGGTGAGCATGTCGGTGGCGGTACGGGATTACTGAAAGCCCAAGCCATCTGCCCTGCTTGGGCATTTTATCAATATCGCCTCAATGCTAGAAAACTTGACGAACCCGTCAATGGTTTAGATGTGATGGAGCGCGGTAGTTTGGTGCATGCAGTATTGGCCAAATTTTGGGATGGGCGCAGTCAAGCTGACTGGCAAGATACGATTCCTGATCGTTTAAAAGTAGAACTATTAGAGATTGCCAAGCAGGTATTAGCTGTCTTTAACGCAGAACGTAATAACACTTTTTCTGAACAGTTTTTAACTTTAGAAGCGGCGCGTATCAGTAAACTTGTTTTTGCATGGTTGATTGAAGTGGAAATGTTACGTCCTCAAAGTTTTACCGTGCTTGCCTGTGAACAGGAACACCATATTGAAATTGAAGGAATTAGCATCAAACTGATTATTGATCGCATCGACCAATTAGGCGATGACAGTTTGGTTGTCATTGACTATAAAACCGGTCGTCAGCTTGATTATAAAAACTGGGCGCAAGCCAATATCACCGAGCCACAATTGCCGATTTATGCTGCGTTTATTTTACAAGAAGCTGGCAGTGATATTGGCGCGGTATGTTATGCCAAAGTGCGTAACGCAGATCATGCATTTGTTGGGATTGCCGCGACGGATGCACGGATCCAAGGCGCAACCGTGTTTGATGATACTCTGGGTAGAAAAGTCTTTGATGAAACCCATTTTCCTCATTGGCAAAGTATTATTCAACACTGGAAAAGCAGCATTACCGCCACGGCAATTAGTTTAAAAAATGGCGATGCTGCGGTCACTTTTAGCAATGAAAATCAACTTAGTTTCTGCGACGTTAAACCACTATTACGCTTGCCGGAGCGTCAATTGCAATTTGAGTATCAGCAGATGAAACACAGCAATACCCTGCAGGATAAACCGCAATGAGCGTCGATAGCGCATTGTCACAAGACTTGCTGAATGAGGATAGCTTAAGCCGCGAGCAAGCGTTAGTGCATGATTCATTTATTGTTGAAGCCCCCGCTGGCGCAGGAAAAACCGAATTATTAACCCAACGCTTTTTAAAATTATTAATCACGGTAGACTCCCCCGAAGAAGTAATTGCCATTACCTTTACTAATAAAGCCGCTTCTGAAATGAAGTCGCGCATTATGGATAGTTTAGTCATGGCGGCAGCTGGCGAACGACCTCCTCAACCGCATAAGCAAATTACTTTTCACTTAGGACTGGCTGTCTTAACGCGCTCAACAGAACTTAACTGGAATCTACTCAACACGCCCTCACGCTTGCGTATTTATACCATTGATTCACTCAGCGCTAATCTCGCACGACAAATGCCATTATTAAGTCGATTTGGCACTCAGCCTAGTGTGCGTGATGACCCTAGACCGTATTATGAAGAAGCCGCCATCAGGGTGATTGAGCACCTTGAACATGAGGTCTATGGCGCCGTAGTGCATGATGCTTTGCAGTATTTTGATAACGACACCTACAAGTTGACCCAACTGTTATCTGAAATGCTCGCTAAACGCGACCAGTGGCTACCTTATACACAAAGTCAACATACGGCAGAGGATGCTGAAGCAGCGCTGTCTAGCATGATTAATGCTGACATTCAAACGGCGGCTGACTATTTAAGCTTACGTTATCAAGAAGCCTTAATGCCAATTGCACGGTTTGCGGCAAGCAACTTAGACAATAATCACCCAATTTTGCAACTGCTTGATTGGAATACGCCGATTGACGCACAAGCAACTGCCCTGGCACAATGGCTAGCGATAGCGGATTTGTTGCTCACTGCGGGCGGTACTTTTCGTAAGCGCTTAGATAAAAATATGGGGTTGCCACCTTCACCTGAAGCAAAACCGTATAAAGAAGCACTGTTAGCCATCATTGAATCGTTACATCAAAGCAATCGTCAAATCACTGGCGCAGAGGCGGCTATTGCGCGTTTACGCACCCTGCCTAGCCCACAACAAGATGAGAGCACTTGGCAAATGATTGCGACACTCGCCCAGTTGCTCCATATTGCCGTGGGCGAACTGTGGCTAGTGTTTCAAGCGCATGGCGAAGTGGATTTTGTAGAAATCTCCCAACGCGCCTTACTCGCCCTTGAGGATATTACGGGTAATGCAACCGATTTAGCCTTGAAATTGGATTATGGTATTCAACATTTATTGGTTGATGAGTTTCAAGATACCAGCCCATCACAAATCAAGCTAATCCAAGCATTAACACGCGGTTGGCAGGCAGATGATGGCCGCACGCTGTTTTGCGTGGGGGATCCGATGCAATCGATTTATCGCTTCCGCAAAGCGAATGTTGGTTTGTTCCTCCGCGTGGCACAACAAGGCATTGGCAATATCAAACTCAAGTCATTGAAACTATGGCGTAATAATCGATCAGCGCCGCCTGTGGTTGAGTGGGTTAATGATGCGTTTAATGTTATTTTTCCATCAAAAGACAGTATTAGCCGTGGCGCTATTCAATATCGTCCCTTTGTTGCAACCAAAGCCAGCGAAACAGTCGCTGGCGTGACCGTACATGCCCTATTGGATACAAAACAAAATGGTAGCTATGATGAAAATAGCAATGAAGAAGAAACAGGATCGCCAACCGATATTCGCCATCTAGAAGCTGATAGAATCATTGAAATAATTCAACAAACCAGAATACACAATCGGGATGCCAAAATTGCGGTATTAGTTCGCGCCCGCAGTCATCTCACAGCGCTCGTCACCGAGATTCGTCGAAATCATCCTACACTTAGTTTTCAAGCAGTTGAGATTGAAGAATTGGCAAATCGACAAATTGTACAAGACTTGTTGTCACTAGTGTATGCCCTTCACCAACGCGCTGACCGTGTTAATTGGTTAGCCATTTTACGTGCGCCATGGTGTGGGCTAACGCTAGCAGATTTACATGCGTTAGTTGGCGAAGATAAGCGCAGTACTATCTTACAATTAATGCAGAATGAAGCGCGTTTAAACCAACTATCTGCAGATGGTCAGAAACGGGTATTGCATGTGCGAGAAGTATTATTGCAAGCATTACAGTATCAAGGACAGCAATCTGTCAGCCGCTGGCTGCATGGCGTTTGGTTAATGTTAGGTGGAGCTGATTGTTTATGGGATGCGGGGGACGTGCGCGATGTGCAAGCTTTTTTTGCGCGCATTCAGGCATTAGAATCTGCGGGACAATTTTCACCACAACAACTTGCCATCGAAGTTGAAAAACTCTATGCAGCACCAGATGCCAAAGCAGATGATAGTCTGCAGTTGATGACGATTCATAAATCTAAAGGCTTAGAATTCGATACTGTCATTTTGCCAGGATTAGATCGTAAAACAGGCGGCAATGAGCAACCTCTATTGTTATGGGAAGAAGTGTCGTCGGACCAAAATCAATATGCAAATAATGCGGTTGATTTAGTCGTAGCGCCGTATATGCCTAAAGGCAATACGCAACAAGTAGCCACTAGTGTTACGCCTTATGATTATCTAAAAATGTTAGAAAAAGAACGTGCAACGCATGAAAATACGCGTGTATTGTATGTAGCGGCAACGCGTACTAAACGTTGTTTGCATTTACTCGGCGCGGCAAAAATCGATGCCACAGGTAAAATAACAGCGCCTAAAAACACCTTTTTAGAAATGTTGTGGCCAATTGTGCAGGCGCAATTTAATACAGATAAAATCATTAAACCGCACGCTAGCTTAATCAACAATGCGAATAGAGCATCTGATGCAGCAACTATCACCTTAGAAAACTTCAAGCCACAACTAATACGCTTAAATAATGCGGCAATGCCAACAATATTCACTGAACTCGCCGTCACAACAACTGCAGTCAATCTACAAATAAAAGAGGATAGCAACACATTAGATGCAAATGTCGGCATTTTAACGCATTTATACTTACAATTAATTGCGCAAAGCGAGGGGGATAATCGTGCAGAAAATTGGTCTACTGCTAAGCTTGCACTATTCAGTAATGCGATGCGCAGATGGTTTAAACAAAAGGCCTACGATAATGCAACGATTGATCAATCGGTAAAGCGGGTGCAAGACTTACTCGCCACTAGCCTAGCAAGCGAGCAAGGTCAGTGGGTATTGAAAAACAGAGCAAGTGCAGCGAGCGAACTGGCGATTGAGTTTAATAGCGATCAAACGACTGCTCAAAAAATTATTGATCGTACTTTTATCGACAATGGGATACGCTGGATAATCGACTATAAATCGGTTGCGTTAGCTAAGGACAGTTCTGAGGCTAGCCTTAAAGCTATCGCCGCACAATATCAAGCGCAGTTAGATGCATATGCAGCCTTGTTTGAACCGAAAGGACTGCCGATACAAAAAGCGATTTTCTTTGTTAGTATCGGCAGATTATTGCTACTACCATTGGATTAACTGAGTGCTATATCGCTATCAGCAAAATACAATGTTTGGGTTGGAAAAGCAATTTCGGCTCCATTTTTTGCAATAATGTCGGCAATTTTCAATAAGATATCTTGCTTCACCGCATGAAACTCGTGCCATACCACTGTGCGTGAGAACGTATAAATAAAGAAGTCGACCGAAGAAGCATTAAACGCATTAAAGTTAACGATTAGCGTTTGATTATTATCAATATCATCATGCGCGATTAACATTGCTTTAACATCCGCAACAATCATCGCCATCACCCCAATATCAGCATAACGAATACCAATCGTCTCTTTAATACGTCGATTGGTCATACGTGATGGATTTTCCACCATAATCGTTGTAAAAATGGCATTCGGCACATAAAGTGGATTTTTATTAAACCGCCTAATTTGGGTATAACGCCAGCTAATTTTTTCAACGGTTCCTTCAATATCTTTATCAGGTGACCGTATCCAGTCGCCAACGACAAAAGGCCTATCCATATAAATGGTCAGCCCACCAAAAAAGTTAGCTAATATATCTTTAGCTGCAAAACCAATTGCAATACCGCCGATACCCCCAGCAGCCAGTAACCCAGAAACACTAAAGCCAAAAGTCTGCATCAGCGCCAACACTGTGCCAACAAATATAATCAATCGACCAAGCTTAGAAATCGCATCCACGGTGGTGTAGTCAATAGGCTCATCGCTTTCGCGCTGCTGTCCTAAATAACATTGGCAAGACTCTTTAATTAAGCGCCAGAAAAACCAAGCAAAACAAACCGTAATCGTTGCGTCGCTTAGGATAGGTACAAATTCAAACAACTCATTATCAATTTGCCGACCTACAATCTTAAGCATCATCGAAATGGCAACGATCCAAATCACGACGGGCAAAGGTCTAGAAGCTGAAACGACTAAGACTTCATCCCAATAACCGCTTGTCTTTTTAGCGGCTTTTATGAGTCTATTGAACATAAAAGCCACGATAAAATGAATCAAAACCGTGACAATAAAAACGCCAATCACCTTCAAACCCCAAAGTTGATTTAAGCTAAATGTTGCTAAGTTTTTCATAATTTCTTCCACTGCAATACTCCCTTTTATAACCTTTTCGCAACATAACATAACAGACTTAAAGCTCGGTTACCACCATCTATTAAACAATGAGGTAAAATCGTGTTAATACCGTAATTAATCCCTAAAACAATCATTCAAAGTGACTTTAATGAAACTATTCTCTTATCTTTATGGCCATGTAATGACTTGGTCTAAACGACCCAATGCACCATGTTATTTAGGTTTATTGAGTTTTGCTGAGTCATCGTTTTTCCCGATTCCACCTGATGTCATGCTGGCGCCCATGTGTCTTGCCAATCCATCAAAAGCCTGGCGTTTTGCATTGCTAACGACCGTGACTTCATTACTTGGTGGCTTACTGGGTTATGTGATCGGCGTGACTGCATTTGATTTAATTACGCCCTATTTACAAGCAAATACACATTATTGGCAGGCTTTTCAACAAGCCGAAGCATGGTTTAAAGATTGGGGTATTTGGGCAATTTTCATCGCAGGATTTTCACCCATCCCATATAAAGTTTTCACCATTGCAGCAGGCGTATTAGCGATGCCTTTGCTGCCATTTGCTATCGCTTCCTTTGTTGGACGTGGCGCAAGATTCTTTATGGTTGCAGGCCTAATGAAATGGGGTGGCGCAGCAATGGAGGAAAACTTAAAACAATCTGTTGACCGCATTGGCTGGGCAACTCTCGGCCTTATCGTCATTGCTATTGTGTTAAGTAAACTGCTTTAAGATATCTTTAATCAACTCAACACGATGGTTAATATTGCCTAGCTCAACAGAAATTCTCATCTTCTCAGGCCCATTCATGCGACAACGTTTATCGCGTTGCAATAAGTTAATCAGCTTTAAAGGGTCAATATTAGCTTTAGGATTAAACTGCAATTGAATGACCGCATCCGAAGCGTCAATTTTTACAATGCCTAATGGTTTTGCTGCAATCCGTAACCGATGGCAGAACACCAAGGCTGCGCCAGTTTCTGGCAATAGGCCAAAACGATCAATCAGCTCTTCTTGCATGTCGTCTAAGGCTTCGTCATCTTCACAGTTAGCTAAGCGTTTATAAATGACTAAGCGTTCATGCACATCTGGACAATAATCACTCGGTAATAAAGCAGGCACATGTAAATTAATTTCGGTAGTAACGCCTAGCGGTGCATCTAAATCTGGTTCATTACCTGATTTTAGTTGTTTAACCGCATGATTCAACATATCAGAATACAAACTAAAGCCGATCTCTTGCATTTCGCCACTTTGACTATCGCCTAGCAACTCGCCAGCACCACGAATTTCCAAATCATGCATGGCAAGATGAAAGCCAGCGCCCAAATCTTCTAGCAATTGAATCGCATCTAAACGTTTCTGTGCTTGCGGCGTAATTTTGCGATGTGGGTCAGTTAATAAATACGCGTACGCTTGGTGATGGCTACGCCCTACACGACCTCTTAACTGGTGTAATTGTGCCAAGCCAAACATATCAGCTTTATTCATGATAATGGTGTTGGCCGTTGGCACATCGATCCCTGTTTCAATAATCGTTGTACACAACAACAGATTAGAACGTTGCTGATAGAAGTCGCGCATAACATACTCCAACTCTCGCTCGCGCAATTGACCATGCGCAATGGCTATTCGAGCTTCTGGCAGAATTTTTTCTAGCTTTTCTTTCTGCACAAAAATAGTGTCAACTTCATTGTGTAAAAAGTAAACTTGGCCGCCGCGCTTAAACTCGCGCATCACCGCTTCGCGAATAATCCCATCAGAATAATCGGTATGGAATGTTTTAATAGACAAGCGCTTTTGCGGCGGCGTGGAAATTACTGAGAACTCACGCAAACCTTCCATCGCCATGCTTAACGTACGTGGAATTGGCGTTGCAGTTAACGTTAAGATATCAACCTCGGCGCGCATGGCTTTCATTTGCTCTTTTTGTCGCACGCCAAAACGATGCTCTTCATCTAAAATCGCCAAGCCAAGATTCTTAAATTTCACATCCTTTTGAATCAAGCGATGGGTACCAATCACAATATCAATGGTGCCATCGGCCAAGCCTTTTAATGCTTCTGTTTGTTCTTTTTTAGTTCTAAAACGTGAAATTTCAGCAATCTTAATCGGCCAATCAGCAAAGCGGTCGCAGAAATTTTGATAATGTTGTTCGACTAATAAAGTCGTTGGTACCAAGACTGAAACTTGTCGTCCGCCCATCACCGCCACAAAAGCTGCGCGTAACGCAACTTCTGTTTTGCCAAATCCAACATCGCCACATACCAATCTATCCATTGGTCGGCCTAATTGCATATCGCCAATGACTGCTTCAATTGCTGATAACTGGTCAGGTGTCTCTTCGAAAGGAAACCCCTCACAAAAAGCATCGTAATCTTTTAAGCTTAGTTTAAAAACATGGCCTTTACGCGAAGCACGTTGGGCATATAAATTGAGTAATTCAGCCGCCGTGTCACGGATTTGTTTTAACGCTTTTTTCTTGGCTTTTTCCCACTGCCCGCTACCCAAGCGATGAAGCGGCGCACTTTCTGGTGGTCCGCCTGAATAACGCGAAATCAGGAATAACTGTGACACTGGCACATAAAGCCTATCATCACCGTGATATTCTAATAATAAAAACTCGGTTTCACCCTCACCAAAATCAAGGTTTTGTAAGCCTCGATAACGCCCTACCCCATGCTGTTCATGCACGACTGGATCATTAATGCGTAGCTCAGATAAATCTTTGAGCATCCCTTCGGTATTGCGTACTTTTTCTTTAATACGACGGCGCTGTTGACGCACCGTTGAAGCGTAAAGCTCAGACTCGGTAATGACGGCAACATCGCTGACAAAACCAGTATGTAAAGTAGAAACGCCTAACATTACTTTATCATCACTGGCTTCAAATGCTGCCCATGTTTCACAAACAGGAATGATTAGCCCATGCTCAGTAAACAACTTTGAAATAGTCTCGCGACGACCTAAACTTTCCGCAACAATTAAGACGCGAGATTTCGCTTTTTTGATATAGGTTTGCAACTTTTGCAACGGCTCATCAGCACGTCTGTCAACATCAACCGCAGGCAAGACTTTTTTAGCATCAAGCTTGGCATTAATGAGTGGGAATTGATGCGTTTTACTGAAAAAATCATCCACTTGCATTAATAAAACAGCTGGCGTTAACACAGGGCGTTCAGCATCATAAGCGAGCAGCTTATAACGCGAATTCGCTTCATACCAAAATGTTTGCGCTGCCTTATCTAAGTCACCATGCGTACACAGCACCGCTTGTGTCGGTAAATAATCAAAAATAGTCGCTGTTTGTTCAAAAAATAAAGGTAAATACCACTCAATACCGCCAGTTGCATTGCCTTTACTGACATCTTTATAAATTTTTGCGCGTTGTGGATCCCCTTCAAACTGCTCGCGGAACTGACTTCTAAATAAGTCGATGCCTGCTTTATCTAGAGGAAACTCACGTGCTGGCAATAAACGCATTTCCGGTACTGGATATAAACTACGCTGCGTATCAACATCAAACGTGCGAATCGTTTCAATTTCATCATCAAATAAATCAATGCGATAAGGCAACACACTACCCATCGGGAATAAATCGACTAATCCACCGCGCACACTAAACTCACCAGGACTAATCACTTGTGAAACATGATGATAACCCGCTTGAGCGCACTGCTGTCGCAACGCATCAACGTCTAGTTTCTGCCCCTTTTTTAGCATAAAAGTATGCCCGGATAAATAAGCAACTGGTGGCATACGCAACAAAGCGGTTGCAATCGGCACGATAACAATATCGAAGTTATTTTGACTGATTTGATACAGCGTAGCCAAGCGCTCAGAGATTAAATCGGGATGTGGTGAGAACACGTCATATGGCAGCGTTTCCCAATCTGGCAATAAATGCAAACTTAAATCAGGTGCAAAATACGGAATTTCTTCGATTAATCGCTGCGCTTCAAAAGCGCTCGAGGTAATAACAACGAGCGCCTGTTTTGTTGTTTTTAAACGACAAGCAAATGATGCAAGCGATAAGCTATCTAAGCCATTGGCTGCATAAGGAAATCGAATAGATTGACTGACTGATGGAAGAATTAACTGCATAAATGACATTGGAAATGACTTGGTTTAGCTTTGAATTTTGCCTATTATACTATTAACAACAAGTCTAATTTGAGGTCAATTTCAATTTGAGGGTGGATTCAATGATAAAACTTCATGTTTCAACAGAGAAAGTCATACAACAACGGAAACCTTTATGTCATGAATGATAAACAACTTGTCGCCATGCATGTAGCCCAAAAGGTGCAAAATGACATGTTGGTCGGGCTGGGGACAGGCTCTACCGCTAATTTTTTCATTGAAGAATTGGCACGACGTCAAACAGAAGAAAATCTAAAAATAACAACAATTTCCAGCTCTACCATTAGCATGATTAAAGCACAAAGCTTAGGTCTAAATGTCATTGCGCTGCAACAGGTGAATGCCATTGATTTATATGTCGATGGCGCTGATGAAATTACGCCTGACTTAAGCTTATTAAAAGGTCGTGGCTATGATTTAGTCATGGAAAAACTACTCGCTAAAGCAGCTAAACAGTTTTTTGTAGTTGCGGATAAAAGTAAGCTAGTCAATCGCATTGGCGCCCATTTTGCTATTCCAATTGAAGTTATGCCATTTGCATGGCAAGCGGTTAAAAAGAGCCTTGAATTAGTCGGTGGTAAAGGGGATTTGCGGCCCAACGTTGCTAAAGATGGCTTGTCTATTAGTTCGTATGGTAGCTTGATACTCGATATGACATTTGATAAAAACATGACAGAAGAAGCATTAAACCAGCACTTAAATAATATTCCTGGCGTAATAGAGCATGGTCTATTTTATCAACTGACATCTGCTGCTTTTATCGCACATGATGGCAATATTGAAGAAAAGTGGCGGTAGTTCTTTTCGCTTAACGCAAGATGTTCATACCTAAACATTTTATTCTCATTAAGATTTACCTTAAGAATACGGTTGTTTTTGGATTGATGGCATTGTTGCTTGCATCCTGCAATGGTGAAACCACATCTGATGAAAAATACAACTCAAAATTTACCGAAAAACGTGATGAAAATGTCATTACTTTCGTCACTATCAACAGTCCAAACACTTATTACATCAATAGTGATCGAGAATTCTCTGGGCTTGAATATGACTTGGCTGTAGCCTTTTCAGCCTATCTTAACGATAGAAAACAAATCGAATTTATTGTCGTCAATAGCATAACAGAAGTCATTGAAGCGCTGATGGATAACAGAGCAGATATTGCCGCCGCTGACTTGACGATGACTGAAGCACGTAAAGAATTGATTAATTTTTCTATCCCCTACCAAAATGTACAACAACAAGTTATCTACAATACGCAAGTAACATCCAAGCCTGCAAAAAATATTAGCGCCTTAGCTGGCAAAGAGATTGTTGTTCCTGCGTCGACAAGTTTTGTTGAGAGACTAAAAGAGTATCAAAAGAAGGAGCCTGCGCTAATTTGGACTGCACGTAAAGCGGCGCACTCTGAAAATATTATCGAAGATGTTGCGGAAGGTAGAGCTGATTACACCATCGCCGATAATCACTTGGTTTCTGTTTTGCAAAACTTTCACCCTCAGCTTAAGGTTGCTTTCTCTTTAGGCAATCCAGAACAAATTGCTTGGGGATTTTCCAAAAAAGTGAAGCCAGAGTTGATATTAGAAGCCAATGCTTTTTTTACTAAAATCAAAAGCGATGGCACCTTACGCAATTTGATTGATCGTTATCACGGCAGCAGCAAGCGCCTAGAACCAGTTGATATCAATACCTTTTTAAATCGTAGACACACACTTTTACCCCAGTACAAAAAGTTATTTAAAGAAGCGCAAGAAATTACCGATATTGACTGGCGCATGCTTGCTGCCTTAAGCTATCAAGAGTCTCATTGGGACACGTTTAACACCTCACCAACGAATGTACGTGGCTTAATGATGCTAACCGAGGCAACCTCTGACCAAATGGGTGTGATGAATCGACTTGACCCTAAGGAAAGCATCCCCGCAGGTGCTAAGTATCTTAGTTTAATGGTCAATACGCTTCCTGAACGCATACCAGAACCTGACCGCACCTATATGGCACTTGCTTCTTACAATATTGGTTATGCACATGTTGAGGATGCACGTGTACTTGCACAACGTCTAGGATTAAACCCTGACTCTTGGGTTGACGTTAAAAAGGCATTGCTTAAATTGAATGACCCACAGTACTATTTGAATGCAAAATATGGCTATTGCCGGTGCGCGCAACCCATTATTTATGTCGAATCTATTCGTAGTTACTACAATATTTTGAGTCGCTTAGAGCCATCGCATGGGCCGCTTGATAACAATCCATACAAAATCGCTAGTAATTAAAATCTAAGTAATTAAAAAAACAAGAGCGCCTAAATTGTAATCGATGTTTTACCGCCCATATAGGCTTGTAAAACACTTGGAATAGTGACACTACCATCAGCATTCTGATAATTTTCTAACACCGCAACCAAGGTGCGTCCAACGGCTAAACCAGAACCATTTAACGTATGTACAAACTCTGTTTTACCGTCTGCATTTTTAAAGCGCGCTTTTAAACGACGGGCTTGGAAAGCTTCACAATTCGATACAGAAGAGATCTCACGGTAGGTGTTTTGCGCAGGTAGCCACACTTCCAAATCATAAGTCTTCGCGGCGCCAAAACCCATATCGCCTGTGCAAAGCGACATGACGCGATAAGGTAATGCTAATGCTTTGAGAATATGTTCAGCATGACCAACCATCTCTTCTAAAGCTTCATCGCTTTTTTCAGGATGTACGATTTGCACCATTTCCACTTTATCAAACTGATGTTGACGTATCATGCCTTTGGTATCGCGGCCATAAGAGCCTGCTTCTGAACGGAAACAAGGTGTATGCGCAGTAAGCTTAATTGGCAAATCATCCAAAGCCACTATTTCATCGCGGACAGTATTGGTCAGTGTCACTTCTGAAGTCGGGATTAAATACAGTTTGCTATCATTATGATTAAGCGAAAATAAGTCTTCTTCAAACTTCGGCAATTGCCCTGTACCCATCAAGGTTTCAGCGTTCACCAAATATGGCGTATAGCACTCGGTATACCCATGTTGCTCAGTTTGCGTGTCTATCATGAACTGCGCTAAAGCACGGTGTAGCTTTGCTATTTGGCCGCGCATTAGTGTAAAGCGAGCGCCTGACAGCTTTGCACCCGTATCAAAATCCAAACCTAAAGGCATACCAATATCCGTATGGTCTTTAATGTCAAAGTCAAAAGTGCGCGGCGTACCCACTTTGCGCACTTCCACGTTGTTTGATTCATCTTGCCCCTCTGGCACACTCTCATGTGGAAGGTTAGGGACATTCAAAATTATTATTTTTAACTGTTCTTGAATTTCAGCTAGACGACTCTCAAAAGCACTTAGCTTAGCATTCATGCTGCTAACTTGAGTTTTATTTTGCTCTACTTGCACATCATTAAAGTCGACTAAATCAAACTCTTCAGCAGCAACAAGCCTAGCGCGTTGACCCATTAACATACCAATTTGTTTACTGAGTGAGTTACATTTACTCTTAATTTCCTCAGACTCAGTCTGGACAGACTTACGCTCAGCTTCTAAGTGACGAAATTCGTCGGCTGGAAAGTCAAACTTGCGGGCTTTTAGTCGCATAACGACTTGGTCTAAATCTTTTCTTAAGTCTTGAATGTCTAGCATTTAAATCCTTTAAATTTTTAATGTCACCCCGACGAAAGTAGGTATCCAATGTCTTAAAGTTGCAGGATTCCGTGTCGTTGCACAGAATGACGGGCTTATTATTTGGTCTTTTTGTTTAAAGCTTTACTGTCTAGCTCTCTTAAGTGCTTTAATTTTTCCGTTATTTTACCTTCCAAACCACGCGGTGTGGGCTGATAAAATTGAATTGCTGCTAAATCGTCTGGAAAGTAATCTACACCCGCCGCATAAGCATCTGGTTCGTGATGTGCATATCGATACTCTTTTCCATAATCCAACGTTTTCATTAACTTAGTTGGCGCATTGCGTAAATGCAAGGGCACAGGTCTTGATTTATCTTGACCCACAAACGCTTTGGCTTGATTGTACGCATTGTAAGCCGCGTTACTTTTGGCAGCGACCGCCAAGTAAATGACGGCATTAAATAAGGCCAATTCGCCTTCTGGAGAACCTAAACGCTCATAAATCTGGCAAGCTTCTAACGCCATTGTTTGCGCACGTGGATCCGCAATTCCAATATCTTCAATGGCCATCCGCACAATACGCCGCCCTAAATATAAAGGATCAGCACCACCGTCTATCATACGTAAAAACCAATAGATAGCGGCATCTGGGTTAGAACCACGCACGGATTTATGCAAGGCAGAGATTTGGTCATAAAATGCTTCACCGCCTTTATCAAACCGTCGCATTTTGCTAGACATCGTCGTTTGTAAAAACGCTTCATCTATCTCAGTCACTTTAGCGTTATGTGCCGCGTTAAATAAGCTTTCTGCAAAGTTAAGTAGCCGCCTTGCATCGCCATCCGCATAAGCCAACACTTGTTCTTCTACCGCTTCTGTTAAGCTTACTTCTGCAGCGACTAAATGTCTTGCACGTGTTAATAATTTAGCTAATTCAGGCTCTGACAAGGCATTTAATACAAAGACTTGCGCACGGCTTAACAATGCACTATTCACTTCAAACGAGGGATTTTCGGTGGTAGCGCCAATAAAGGTAATCAAGCCGCTTTCAACAAAAGGTAAAAAAGCATCTTGCTGGCTTTTATTAAAGCGATGCACTTCATCCACAAATAGAATCGTCTTACGACCAGATTGTTGTAGCGTATGTTCAGCACGCTCAACAGCCTCACGAATATCTTTAATACCAGAAAGAACGGCAGAAATAGGGATAAAAGCAGCGTCCGCTGTATTGGCAATCAAACGAGCCAATGTCGTTTTACCAACGCCTGGCGGTCCCCACAAGATCATTGAGGGTAATTTACCTGATTCAAAAGCTAATCGTAGTGGCTTGCTTGGCCCTAGCAGATGCGATTGACCAACAACCTCTGCCAGCGTTTTGGGCCGTAGCAACTCTGCAAGTGGTGCATCTGGCGATGATGCTGCAAATAAGTTATCCACTGGTTAACCTAAAGGAAAAAAAGATATTGTAACAGTTAGCAACACCCGACTAAATAAAATGCAGTTTAGTCACCAACGACATCAACGCCATCTGGTACTTTAAACAAAAAAGTTTCAACGGCTAATGTTGGATTACGTTCAATTTTCTTAAATGCAATATTAGTTAGATGTTTAAAGCTATCTACCATTTCCATATAGCGTAGCTCACCATCCTTAAATCCGATAAAAATACGCTCAAATCCACCATCTTCATGCTTAGGCGTGGCTCGCACCCACTCAACATCAGCTTCACGCTCGGGGCGCTTTATATTTTTTAAATCAAAGTTTTTTTCGACGCCTTCGCCACCTGCCAACAATGCCGCTGGGCTTAAACCTATTGCTTGGTTTAATGTGCGAATCGTGACTTGTTCTAATTCAGTATCCAGTAAAAAAACCTCTTTACCATCACTGATGATTTGTTGCTCATACGGTTTATTGTAATCCCAGCGAAATTTATTTGGTCTATCCAGTTGCATATTACCTTCTACTGCTTGCACCAGTTTACCTTGCCCATCTTTGACTTCTTGATGAAAACTGGCTCGCATGGAGTTGGTATTACGGTAGAACTCTTTTAGTGCAGATACCCCATCTGCTAACACACTATTTGAAACCAATAGTCCTAATAAAACAACTGCAAATTTATTCATTCTCTACTTTCTATTCTTTGATATGCTGGCTATTCGCCAGCTTTAACGATCACTTCACGGCTGCCATTGCTTTGCATTGCTGAAACTAATCCTGCGCGTTCCATATCTTCAATTAATCGAGCGGCGCGATTATAACCGATGCGCAATTGTCGTTGAACTGAGGAAATGGATGCACGACGACTTTTGAGTACAATGGCAACCGCTTCATCGTACAACTCATCTTTTTCACCAGCGCCGTCACTATATTCGCCCGCCTCACCGCCACTTTCTGTCTCGTTAGTCAGAATGCCTTCGATATAATTAGGTTCGCCTAACGATTTCAAATGATTCACCACGGCATGCACTTCTTTATCACTGACAAATGCACCATGAATCCGTTGTGGATATCCTGACCCAGGCGGCATGTACAACATATCACCTTGCCCTAATAACGCTTCAGCGCCCATTTGATCTAAAATAGTACGCGAATCAATTTTGCTAGAAACTTGAAAGGAAATCCGCGTCGGTACGTTAGCTTTAATCAAGCCAGTAATGACATCAACCGATGGTCGTTGGGTTGCTAAGACTAAATGAATGCCACAAGCGCGGGCTTTTTGTGCCAAACGTGCAATCAGTTCTTCTACTTTTTTACCAACGACCATCATTAAATCAGCTAACTCATCAATGACCACCACAATGGTCGGCAACTCCTCTAAAGGCTCTGGTTCATCAGGTGTTAAGCTAAATGGATGTGGGATTTTTTGACCTGCTTTTTCTGCCTCTTTAATCTTTTGATTAAATCCTGCCAAATTACGTACGCCAACCACCGACATCAGTTTATAGCGTCGCTCCATTTCAGCCACACACCAATTCAATGCATTGGCAGCCTGGCGCATATCGGTCACGACAGGTGCAAGTAAATGCGGAATACCTTCATACACTGAAAGCTCCAACATTTTAGGGTCTATTAAAATCATGCGTACTTGACTGGCTTCTGCTTTATAAACCAAGCTTAAAATAAGCGCATTAATCGCTACCGATTTACCAGAACCTGTTGTACCCGCAACCAACACATGTGGCATTTTGGCTAAATCGGCCACAACAGGTAAGCCAGCAATGTCTTTACCCAGTGCAATCGCTAGTGGAGACTGCATATCGGCATAAACTTTGCTGCCTAAAATTTCCGTTAAAAAAACAATCTGCCGCTTAGGATTCGGAATCTCTAAGCCCATGTAACTTTTACCAGGTATCGTTTCGACCACTCGCACACTCAACACTGACAATGCACGTGCCAAATCTCTGGCCAAATTGGCAATTTGACTTCCTTTTACACCAGGGGCAGGATTTAACTCATAACGCGTAATCACTGGGCCGGGTTGTGCCGATAACACACTCACTTCAATACCAAAATCGGCGAGTTTGCGTTCAATCAAGCGTGAAGTGAATGCTAAGGTTTCATCAGAGGGCAGTTCGACCACATTATTTGCTTTATCCAATAAATGTAACGGCGGCAAAGCCGTATCAGTATCAAACAGAGGCACTTGATTTTCTTTAAACATGCGCTCACTTTTGATTACTTCCATTTTGGCAGGCTTAATTTCGATTGGCGCTCTATCATCTGTGCGTTTACGTTCGTTATTAACAAATTCAGCGCGTTTTTGCTCAACCACTTTACCTACTCTGCGGTCTTGCCAGTCATTGTATTTGGCGTGAATCCATTCATAAGTGAAAATGAACCCAGCGCCCAGCTTTTCTGTCATCAAAATCCAAGACCATCCAGTGAATAAACTAAAGCCTATGGCAAACAATAATAGCAACAGCATAGTCGAGCCTGCATAACCGAACATACTGCGCAAGATACCATCAACTGAATAGCCAAGAATACCGCCTGCCGCATCAGGCAAGCTAGCTGGCAAGCTAACCAAATGGCCTGACTCTAAAGCACTAGATGCCATGACCAACACGCCAAAACCAATCATGTTAAGCAATATAAACGGGCGCTCTTTGTCTTTTTCCTCAATTTGTTGATACATGAGCCAAATAGAAAAAAACGCCAGTATGACTAACCACCATGCAGAAAAACCAAATAAATTTAATAAGATGTCAGATAACACCGAACCAACAGTTCCACCTGCATTTTGCACAGTAAGGTCTGTACTTGACATATAAAACCAAGATGGATCTTCTGGCCGGTAAGAAGCCAGAATGATCGCCAAATAAAGACCAACTAAAACCAAGACTAACCACCATGCTTCGCGCACTAACCGAGCATGGTGAACTTGCTTTTCGCTTTTAGGGGCTTCTGCTTTGTTTTGCGTACCAGAGGAATTTTTCTTAAAAAACAATCTGTTATTACCTTATCTTAATAATTACTATTTAGTTTACACATTATAACAAAACGAATTTGCTATTTGCTTGTCATCATATTACAGTACATTAAAATGTGTCACGAATAAATTCAAACTAATCAATCATCAATAAAAGGAGAAACAAAATGGATACTGGTATTAATCCAAGCGACCGTAAAGAAATAGCGGCAGGCTTATCAAAATTACTCGCGGACACCTATACACTTTATTTAAAAACACACTATTTCCATTGGAACGTAACTGGCCCCATGTTTAATAGTTTGCACTTAATGTTCGAAACGCAATATACAGAACTGGCGATTGCGGTTGATGATATTGCAGAACGTATTCGTGCATTAGATGAGTATGCGCCTGGCACTTATAGTCAATTTGCAAAATTAAGTTCCATTCCAGAGTCGAAAGAGGTACCGAATGCAACGCAAATGATTAAAGAATTAGTAGAAGCTCATGAGGCAGTTTGTCGCACCGCAAGAAGCGTATTTCCTGCGGCAAACAAAGCAGATGATGAAGCGACGGCTGACTTAGTCACTCAACGCCTACAACTCCACGAAAAAACGGCATGGATGTTACGCAGCACGTTATAGCACTAATTTAGCAAGTTCATCGCTTTCATCCGCTAGCTGCTGAAAGCGCTCTATATTAAAGCGAATGACTAGAGCGAATGTTGAAACGATAGGCACAAATGCCAGAATAGTTTGCAATCGCTCTTTAAATCATGGCTGTGCGTCTCTATAATATTAATATCTCTCCATTAAAGAAAGTTATCGAATGTCAACCAAGCATGCAAAACTACTCATTTTAGGCTCTGGCCCAGCAGGTTATTCTGCCGCGGTTTATGCCGCTCGCGCTAACCTTAAACCTGTGCTGATTACTGGGATTGCGCAAGGTGGTCAACTAATGACGACCACTGATGTGGATAACTGGCCTGCAGATGCTGATGGCGTGATGGGCCCTGAGTTAATGGAGCGCTTTGAAAAGCATGCGGCACGCTTTAATACGGAAATGATTTTTGATCATATTCACACGACCCACTTAAAAGAAAAGCCGATTCGTTTAGAAGGTGATTCAGGTGAATACACTTGTGACGCATTGATTATTGCAACGGGTGCATCGGCACAATATCTAGGCCTTGCGAGTGAAGAAGCGTTCTCAGGCAAGGGCGTTTCAGCCTGTGCAACTTGTGATGGCTTTTTTTATAAAGAGCAAGATGTAGCGGTTATTGGTGGTGGTAATACGGCAGTGGAAGAAGCGCTTTACTTATCCAACATTGCTAAAAAAGTGACGTTGGTGCATCGACGTGATAAATTTAAAGCGGAAGCGATTCTTGTTGATAAATTGATGGAACGGGTTAAAGAAGGCAAAATTGTATTAGAAACTTTCCAAACACTCGATGAAGTCTTGGGCGACAACATGGGCGTAACAGGCATGCGTTTAAAAAGCAGCAAAGATGAAACGACCAAGGAAATTGAGCTTAAAGGCGTGTTTATCGCGATTGGTCATAAACCAAATACCGATATTTTTGAAGGTCAACTAGACATGGAAGGCGGTTATATCGTCACGCAAACTGGTCGCAAAGGCAACTTTACTGCCACTAGTGTGCCTGGCGTATTTGCCGCAGGTGATGTACAAGACCATATCTATCGTCAAGCCGTTACCAGCGCAGGCACAGGCTGCATGGCTGCTTTAGACGCAGAGCGTTACCTAACTAATCAAGAATAATCAATCTATTCAACCCCTTTAAAAGCGCTTAGCTAGCCATGCTAAGCGCTTTTTCATTAATCCCAATTTTGTAGTAAAAGCCTAATGTGCAATAATGTGACCAAGTTCAATTCGGTGCTTTCTCTTTTCCAAACAAGCACTTTTGCTATTCAAGCGAAACTAGCAATATCCAATAAACAGTCACATTAGGACCAGCATGTTTAACTATCGCAATCAAGAAATTAAAACCAACTTACTGAGCGGCTTAACAGTTGCCTTAGCAATGGTGCCAGAAGCCATCGCTTTTGCATTGATTGCACATGTTTCACCGCTCACTGGCCTTTATGCTGCGTTTATAATTTGTCTCATTACTTCAATCATGGGGGGTCGCCCTGGTATGATTTCTGGCGCAACAGGCGCATTAGCTGTGGTCACGGTGGCGCTAGTGGTGCAACATGGTGTGGAATATTTATTTGCCACCATTGTGTTAATGGGTTTATTCCAGATGTTATTTGGCGCAGCAAAACTGGGTAAGTTCATCCGCATGGTGCCACACCCTGTCATGTTAGGGTTTGTAAACGGTTTAGCGATGGTGATTTTTATCGCGCAATTTGGCCACTTTAAAACCACTTTGCCTGATGGCACAAGCCAGTGGTTGAATAGTGAAGCGCTAGGCATCATGGCGGTTTTAATTGCAATTACCATGGCAATTATTTATCTACTACCAAAATTAACTAAAGCGATTCCATCAACGCTAGCGGCTATTTTAGTCGTTTCTATTGGCGCAATTATTTTAGGCATCGATACCAAAACAGTTGGTGATTTAGGCTCTATCGCAGGTGGTTTGCCGACTTTTCATCTACCAGTTGTTCCATTTAATTTAGAAACACTTTATATTATTCTGCCCTACTCACTTATTTTGGCTGCTGTTGGTTTAATCGAAACCTTATTAACGCTTAATTTAATTGACGACATGACCGAAACACGCGGCAAACCCAATCGTGAATCTCTTGCGCAAGGCTTTGCCAACATGGTGACTGGCTTATTTGGCGGCATGGGTGGTTGCGCCATGATTGGTCAAAGCATGATTAACATTAACAATGGCGCGCTTAAACGACTATCTGGTATTGCAACAGCGATATTTCTGTTGTCTTTTATTCTATTCGCTTCTAAATGGATTGAGATGATCCCACTTGCTGCGTTGATTGGTGTGATGTTTGTGGTATCAGAAAAAACCTTTGAATGGGGTAGTTTTAGATTATTTGGCAAAGTACCAAAACCGGATATTTTTGTCGGCATTTTAGTGGCAGTCATTACCGTATTTGCAGACTTAGCCATTGCCGTGATTGTCGGCGTTATTTTCTCTGCCCTCACTTTTGCTTGGGAGCATGCCAAAAATATTCGCGTCACTTCATCAATTGATGAATCTGGTACTAAAACTTATATTTTAAATGGCTCATTATTCTTTGCTTCTATTTCAGCTTTCCAAAATTTATTCACACCAAAAGAAGATCCAAATATTGTCATGATTGATTTTAAAGACGCCAAAGTCGTTGATCATTCTGCATTAGAAGCGATTGATGCACTAGCTGCTAAATATGTTGCGGCTGGTAAAACCTTGCATCTAAAGCATCTTAGTCCTGATTGTTTAGAAATTTTAGACAATGCAAAAGGCATGGTAGAAGTGAATGTGTTAGAAGATCCAACTTATCATATTGCGGATAATAAGCTAGGCTAATTTTGAACTAGACAGGCTTTGATCTATCATATTGATATGAGTTTGAATGACGACACTGATGACGAACTAAACTTGTTTAAACAAGCAGTTGCAGATGCGCGGCCAATTAAAGTCAATCGCGTCGCACATCCGGTTAAGAAACCAAAACCGATTCCTAGACAATTTCAGCAAGACGAGCGCCAAGCGCTGGCCGATTCGTTGAGTGACCACTATATTCCATCTTACGAACTAGAAACAGGCGAAGAGTTGCTGTATATCCGCGATGGACAATCTCCCGTTATCCTCAGCAAGCTCAGACGTGGTCATTGGGTTATTCAAAAACACATAGACTTACATGGCCTCATTAGCGACGAAGCGCGTGCTTATGTTTCAGTCTTTATCTCCGACTGTAAAAAACGTGGTATTCGCTGTGTGCGCATTGTGCACGGCAAAGGGTTAGGTTCACGTAATAAAGAGCCTATACTCAAAAATAAATTGCGCAGCTGGTTGATGCAAAAAGATGAAGTCATTGCCTACGCACAAGCCAGACAACAAGATGGCGGCAGTGGCGCAGTGGTTGTACTACTAAAAGCCTGAATATCCATTCTAGATGATCAAACAATTGCAAAAACCAATCACATACCAACTTTAGTGTTATGGATTACACAACCTTTTAACTGCCAATGGATGTATCGAGAATAATCAGACTAGCAATCAACCTTCAATTGTAGCTAATGCAGAGGCTTAAACCGCGTCAACTAAAGCACCTAAAAAACTGATCAATAACTTCTTACTTGGATAGTCCAACATGATCGTCAGAACGTCGCCCTCACGGGTTAAAAACGCGGCACGATTATGCCATTGCGCATCGATGCTCTAAACCAATGAAACGCGCTGTGCGTTACGGCTATGCCAACTATCTTCCGCCAACCGCACTTTTTGCATCGCTGTTTCGCCGGTAAATGGCAGGAATGGTGGGCGGGGTTTATGACTAGACTGATTCACGCTTAACACCTTTAACAATCAGTTGTTTAAATTGTTGCTGTTCATATTGCAACTGCTGGATAAACATCTCATTATTTTTAGTTAAGCGTTGTATTACTAAAGCACCTTGTAAGAAAATCAAAAAACGTTCTGCCCATAACTTAGCTTCATGTGCATCCATGCCAACCTCTTGCGCTAGCTTTTCTAATGCATATAAAAAGGCATCATAAATGGCATTCAGCTGCTGTTGTATATTTGGCTTTACCTCACCCAAACTCAACACATTGAGTAGACAGTTTTTTGTACCATCAACAAAAAATTGTTGTGTAGCCGCAATCATCGTATCAAAGCGATTCTCTGGTGCAATGATTTTATTCAGTAAAGGAATAATCATATTTTGTTGCATTTGGATTTGCATATAACCAACAGCGGCCTTGGCCATATCATCTTTTCCTGCTGGAAAGTGATGGTAAAGACTAGATTTTTTAAGTCCTGTCACTGATGACAATATGGCAATAGTAGCACCCGCATAGCCGTATTTTCTAAAGGTCTCAAAGACCGCATTTGTTAATGCATCATTATCAATTGTTGTTTGTACCATGGGTTATTTTCACGCGTTGATTATGCCGTTGACAGATACAAATATACCGAACGTTCGTTACAATGTCAATTGTAACGAACGTTCGGTATAAATAATATTTAACCTTTGGAATAGATTGAATTTGTTAAATGTGTAATTGAATACTGAAAAAATGATTAAAGTTAGTTGATTAAAACCAAGTCGGCAATGCCTATTCTTCGCCTAAAAAACCACCACTTTGATGTGACCAGAAGCTGGCATATAAGCCTTTTTTAGCAAGTAAAGCTTGATGTGTGCCCGCTTCTACTATCTTACCTTCATCCAATACAATCAACCGATCCATTGCCGCGATAGTTGATAACCGGTGGGCAATAGCCACGACAGTTTTGCCTTGCATTAAATGGTATAAGCTCTCTTGAATAACGGCTTCAACTTCACTATCTAAAGCACTAGTCGCTTCGTCTAATAATAAAATAGGCGCATCTTTGAGCACGACGCGCGCAATGGCTACCCGTTGGCGCTGACCACCTGAAAGCTTAACACCACGTTCGCCAACGTGCGCATCATAGCCTTGGCGACCTTTTGCATCGCATAACTGCAGGATAAAATCATGTGCTTCTGCACGCTTTGCCGCGGCTATCATGTCAGCATCTGATGCATCTGGGCGACCATACAAAATATTGTCGCGCACACTTCGGTGTAGCAAAGAAGTGTCTTGCGTGACCATGCCTATATTGGCCCGTAAACTATTCTGCGTGACTGCCCGTACATTTTGGCCATCAATCAAAATTTCGCCTGCTTGTACTTCATAAAAACGCAATAATAAATTTACAGCCGTTGATTTACCTGCACCAGATCGCCCGACCAAACCGACTTTTTCACCAGGCTTAATGTCCAAATTAAATTGTGCTAATACCCGCTTTTGCTCGGGATAAGCAAAATTCACTTGCTTAAACTGTACGCGACCATCTTTTACCTGTAATGGTTTTGCATCAAATTCATCAACAATCGTATGCTGCATCGCTAAAGTATTAATACCATCCTGCACCGTGCCTATTTGCTCATAAAGCGAAGTCATTTCCCACATTACCCAATGCGAAATACCGTTTAAACGTAAACACATGGCAGCAATTGCCGCAATGCCTCCGATACTCATTTGAGCACGCGTCCATAACCACAAACCCAAGCCGACAGTGCTTATAATCAGCAACATATTCAGCAAGTGATTAATGGTTTCTATCGTGCTAACTAAGCGCATTTGTTGATGCACCGATCCTAAAAATTCAGTCATTGCGCCTTGTGCATAAGACGCTTCGCGTCCTGCATGCGAGAATAATTTAACAGTGCTGATATTGGTATACGCATCGGTAATGCGTCCCGTCATTAGCGAACGCGCATCAGCTTGTTGCTGTGAGACCTTGCTGAGCTTGGGCACAAAGTAAATCAACGCCCATGCGTATAAAGCAAACCATCCTAAAAATGGCAATATGATCAATGGATTAAAGCTGCCAACAATGGCAATCATCGTGGCAAAATAAATCGTCACGAACACTAAAATTTCAGAGACAATAAACCAAACATCGCGCACAGCGAGCGCCGTTTGCATCACTTTAGCCGATACGCGTCCCGCAAATTCATCTTGATAAAAGCTCATGCTTTGATTCAGCATTAAGCAGTGAAAATTCCAACGCATACGCATGGGAAAATTGCCTGCCAAAGATTGATGTTTAAGCAAAGTTTGCAACCCGAGCAATAAGGTACTAGCCAGTAGAATCGCCGCTAAAATTAGTAAGGTATGCTTTTCCAAAGCCCAAAATAATGCCGTAGGCGTATCACTTAACCAATCCACCACTTTACCCATCATGGCGAATAATAGTGCTTCAAACACGCCTAATAACGCCGTCAGAATCGTCATTCCAGCCAGTAATGGGCGCATGCCAGCAGTGCAATCCCAAACAAAAGTCCAGAAATGTTTAGGTGGTGGCTTAATGGTGTTTTTAGGGAAAGGATTAACCAGTTGCTCAAACTTGGCAAATAAAGCTGACAACATCAATATTTATCGCTTCACAATCAAGCTAACCACTTCAGCAGCAATACCTTCACCTCTGCCTGTAAAGCCAAGTCTCTCGGTGGTCGTTGCTTTAATATTGATTTGGCCTACCTCAACGCCACAGTCATGCGCAATATTGCGACCCATTTGCGCGGTATGTGGACTAAGCTTTGGCGCTTCGCAAATGACCGTTGCATCAATGTTCTCAACGACGTAGCCTTGACCAGCCAGCAAACTTGTCACGTGCCGCAATAATGTACGTGAATCAATGCCTTGATAACGATTATCAGTTGGTGGAAAGTGCTTACCAATATCCCCTAAACCTGCAGCGCCCAATAAAGCATCGCAAATTGCATGCAATAAGACATCGGCATCAGAATGTCCATCCAAGCCTTTATCATGCGCAATGGTAACCCCGCCAATAATACAAAGTCGACCTTCGACCAAACGGTGTACATCGAAACCATGCCCAATTCGCATTTAAGTATTTCCTTCAGTTTTTTCAACAATCATTTCTAACAGCGCTAAATCTTCAGGATACGTTACCTTAAGATTTTTCAATTCGCCATGCACCAATTTAGGACTCAACCCTAACGCCTCTATTGCCTCGGATTCATCTGTCGGCATCCCCTCATATTCACTCAGCGCTTGCTTCAATAATGCATAACGAAACATTTGTGGCGTTTGCGCCTGCCATAAATTTTGTCTTGAGATGGTTTGATCAACCAGATTAATTTCGTTCGATTTTTTAATTGTGTCCGCAACTGGCAATGCAAGCAAACCGCCTACGGCATCTGTTTCTAATGTCGTTAGTAAACGGTTAAGCGCTTCATGCGTAAGCCCTGGCCTCGCCGCATCATGCACCAATATCCAATCTTCTGCATCTACCTGCATCGCGTTTAAGGTATTCAACACTGTTTCTGAGCGACTTTCTCCACCAGAGTAATGGATGTGTAAACGACGCTCTATATTGAGCGACAAGCTTTGCCAAAACTTATCTTCTGGACTCAGCGCTAAGTGAATGCTCGCAATTCTTGGGTGATTAAAAAATGTTTGGATGATATGTGCAATCATTGGCTTGCCGGCAATCGGCAAATATTGCTTAGGTAATATATTGAGCATTCGTGTACCAATGCCCGCGGCAGGGATAATGACATGGAATAATTGCATAGCACTAGTTTAGCATGCTGAAATCACACAGTGATGACAATTCTAAACTGAACAACTAAAGCCAAGCTAATCTTTGATTTAATTAACTACAATAATTGCCATAATATTTCAATCCATAAAAAATGATTAGCCTATTATGATGATAAACCTTGATTCAAGCCTAAATGGCTTAAATTCAGAAATATTGCAAATGCAATATCCTGACATATTAGATAAAATTATTTCACTGACTGAGGTGAAAGATTCTAATGAGCTAGAACGCTCAGTTATGCAAATGCTACTTTCAATCGCCAATGTCAAAAAAACCACTATCTATAAAGCAGGTAGCATTATTAGATCTACCCATGCTTTAGCCAATAATCAACCCATTCCAATCAACGATACCATACCAATGGATATCATAACAGCCTTATCAACTTGCTTAGAAACGGCTAAACCCTCAATCATTCCTTTTGAGGTGAATAAAATGGCTGCCATAAAAACAGATGAGCAGAAAAAAGACGAGAGCAGAATATTAACGTTGTTTCCACTCATGAACGCAAGGCAAACAACGCTGGCTGTCATCGCAATAGAACAGACAAATTCATTATCAAACCATGGCTTGATAATGCAAATTTTGCATATTTATCACAATTTTTCCACACTCATGAGTGAAAATGAGCACGATTCATTGACTGGCTTATTAAATAGAAAAACATTTGACCTTAAAATTAACGATATTATTGCGGGCCTATCAAATAGTACGGATGATCTCAATAACGACAGCCATACTTACCTAGCCATCTTAGATATAGACCACTTCAAGCAAATTAATGATAATCACGGACACCTAATCGGCGATGAAGTCTTATTATTACTATCCAATCAAATGCGAAAAAGCTTTAGAGACAGAGACTTGCTGTTCAGATTTGGTGGGGAAGAGTTCGTTGGTATTTTTCAATGTGCAGATAACCGCACCATCACACACATACTAAATCGTCTTAGAACAACCATCGAAAATTTTAATTTCCCAATCGTCGGCAAAGTAACAGTCAGCTGCGGCTTCACCAAGATAAAGTCCTTTGATCTTTCCTCAAAAGTCATCGATCGTGCAGATAACGCGCTCTATCATGCCAAGAATAATGGTAGAAACCTAGTAAGCCAACATGAGCAATTAATTGTTTCAGGCCACCTTGTTGAAAAAGTGAATATGGAAGGCGACATAGAGCTTTTCTAGACGCACTCAATCGCCTACCAACCCCAACCAATTAAGTTTAATCTTTGCCGCAATCCTTTAAGCATTCTAAATAAACTTTTTTACATGCTTACATCGCTCATAGCTGACCGAAATCCATTCTGCAACTTCCAATCAGTTTTGGTTAATAACAACCATATGTGGCTAATTTTAACCACACATGGTTGTTATTAACCATATCCATAGGACACTTTATTTTTAAAAAATTAGTCAAGCTATTTAATTATCCCTATATAAATCAATAATTTATAAATTTATAACAACAATAATCATTATTGGCATACCTATTGCAATTGTTAAGCTTCAATTAATAGAGGATAAATGAATGAAACGCCCTTCAAAAAAGATTGTGGTTCAAGCAATCACACTTGCTTTTAGCGCCAGTATTTTTAACGCATTCGCAGAAACGGCGGCGGAAGCAACAACAAACTCAACCACTAACCCAGTTGTTGTTCAAGGTATTTTGCCTGACCGTTTGGAATCAGTACCAGGTTCTTTTAATGTGATTGACGAAGAAGATTTAATTGAAAGACGCCCATTTACAGTAAGAGAGGCATTGAACAATGTGCCTGGTATTAATATTGTCGGCGAAGATGCATTTGTATTAGCACCCAATATTGGTATTCGTGGTCTAGACCCACGTCGTACTTCTCGTACATTACTATTAGAAGATGGTATGCCGCTCTTTTTAGCCCCATACGGCGATCCATCAGCGCATTACTCAACACCATTACAGCGCGTAGGCCGTATTGAAGTAGTTAAAGGTTCAGGTCAGATTTTATATGGCCCACAAACCATTGGCGGTATGATTAACTTTGTAACAAAACCAGTGCCAAAAGATGGCCTTCAAGGTAGCGTACAAGCCAGTGGTGGCAATAATGACTTTACAGGCTTGCACGCAAATGTAGGTTATGGGGGTGAACGTGGCGGCGTTATGCTAGATATGCTGCAAAACAAAGGCGATGGTATCCGCGATAACCATGAGTTTGATGTACAAGAGTTTACGTTAAAAGGTCAGCTGAACTTAACTGATCGCCAAACCTTGATTGCTAAAGTGGGTTATTACGAAGAGGATTCAAACATCTCCGAAACAGGCTTAGGTGAAGTGGATTACGCTCGAGACAAGTTTCAAGCACCATCTGGTCAAAATGATAGTTTCAAACACGAGCGTAAAACGGCACAATTGCAACATATCTTTCAAATGGATGAAACTACTAAGTTAAGCACACAAGCTTACTACGCAGACTCATACCGTAGTTCTTTCCGTCAAACAGATGCACCTGGTGGGTATGATGAAGATAATGCTGGTAGTTCGACTGGCGTTACTGTTTTAGAGCTTTGCCCAGCAGGCTTAAATGCTGCGACTGAGGCAAATGCAGAGCAATGTGGTGGCCGCCATCGTCCAAGAAGTTATACCTATTATGGTATTGAACCGCGCTTAGATTTCCAACATAACTTATTCGGATTACAAAGTGATGCCGTGATCGGTTTTAGGTATCATGAAGAAGATATCAGACGTCGCCAATTCCGTGGTAATGATGCTAACTTTCAAAGCTTATCTTTTGCAAAAGACAATGCCTTGGCACGTGAAGACATAGGCATTAAAGTGGAAGCAAAATCATACTATGTACAAAATACGTTTTATGCTGGTGATTGGTCTATTACACCGGGTGTTCGTGTTGAAGATTTAAAAATCAAAACTAATGTAAGACGTGCCGATGGTAACGTGCAAAATAATTCAGAAGCAAAACTGACAAATAATCAAACAGAAGTGTTACCAGGGTTAGGTTTTGCCTGGAATGGCATTGCGAATACAACGGTGTTTGGAGGTGTGCACAAAGGTTTTGCACCCCCGCGTCCAGACCGTGATTTAAATGCCGATGGGGCAAACACGGCGGTAGTTGATGAAACAAATCCAGAAACTAGTATAAATTGGGAAGTCGGTCTTCGTTCAAACTACTTTAAAGGGGTAAATTTTGAATCTACTTTATTCCATACAAAAGTTGACGATATTGTCATTAATAATGGGGCTGGTAATTTTATCAATGGAGGTGAATCTGAGCAAACAGGTCTCGAGTTCGCTGGTCGTGTTAATTTTGGCACAATCTACAATACGCCGCACAATATTTACTTACAGGGAAGTTACACCAATGTGTTTAAAGCTGAGTTTACCAAAGATGGTCTTAACCCAGACAATGGTATTATTGACGGAGATCGTTTACCTTATGCGCCAAAACATATCGCGTCATTCAGCCTTGGATATCAACATCCAGTTGGTTTAGATGCACGTGTAGGTATCGATTATGTTAGCCGTCAAGATGCTGATGCATTCTCACGCGTATTGGATCCAGTTGATGCTGCATTATCTGGTTTATCAGGCGACATCCCTGCATATACTTTGCTAAACATGTCAGCTAACTACAGACCCACTGGCTCTAAAGCGAGTTACTTCTTAAGTGGCTATAACTTAGCCGATAAAGAATATTTAGCAAGTCGTGTTGATGGTATGGCGGTAGGGCGCGGCCGACAAGTTGTTGCTGGTGTACGTTACGACTTTTAATTAGGTTAGTTTATGATTAAGCAGTAAAAAATTAAGGGGCCAAAAGCCCCTTAATTTTTATTACGCAATTATTTTAGATTTAAAGCTTCAACATTAAGATTAATCTACTCAATCAATCCACCGTAGTCGAACTAATTCTATGGATGCTTAAGTCAGCGCCTTCAAACTCTTCCTCTTGGTTTAAGCGAATCCCAACCAGTTTTTTGATTGCACCATACACAATAAAACTACCTAACACTGCAATGAATATAGCAAGACTAGTGCCTATCAATTGCGACATAAAGCTAACGCCACCCATGCCGCCTAGTGCTTTAGTGCCAAAAATACCTGCTGCTAATCCACCCCAAGCGCCGCATAAACCATGCAATGGCCATACGCCTAACACGTCATCAATTTTCAACCGATTTTGCGTCATGGTAAAAGCCCATACAAATAATGCACCTGCAATCAAACCTGTTGCCAAAGCACCTAATGGATGCATCACATCAGAACCAGCGCACACCGCAACCAAACCAGCTAAGGGGCCGTTATGCACAAAACCAGGATCATTTTTGCCTAGCACCACAGCCGCTAACGTGCCGCCGACGAGTGCCATTAAAGAGTTAACCGCCACCAAACCTGAAATACCTTGAATCGATTGCGCCGACATCACATTAAAACCAAACCAACCTACGGTTAGTATCCAAGCACCTAAAGCCAAAAACGGAATGCTGGATGGCGGGTGTGCATACACTTGACCATCTTTACCATATCGACCTGCACGTGCCCCTAACAATACAACCGCAACCAAACCAATCCAGCCACCCATGGCATGTACAACAACAGAACCTGCAAAATCATGGAAAGCAAATCCAAATTGAGCGGCTAGAAAATCTTGAATACCATAATGGCCATTCCAAGCAATACCCTCAAAAAAAGGATAAACAAAGCCAACTAATAAAAAGGTTGCCGCAATTTGTGGGTTAAATTTTGCACGTTCTGCAATGCCGCCAGAAACAATGGCTGGGATAGCCGCTGCAAAGGTTAATAAGAAAAAGAATTTGACTAAATCATAGCCATTTTTAGCGGCCAACATCTCTGCGCCACTAAAGAAATTAACGCCATAAGCAATGCTATAACCAATAAAAAAGTAAGCAATGGTCGAAATAGAAAAATCGACCATGATTTTAACTAAGGCATTGACTTGGTTTTTATGACGGACAGTACCAAGCTCTAAAAAAGCGAAACCTGAGTGCATTGCCAACACCATAATCGCGCCTAGCAACACAAACAGCGTATCATTTGCAGATATTAATTGATCCATTTAACTCCCCTATTGAATTATTTTGATTTTTTACTTTACTGCGCATTATAAGTGCATATGCAAGTACATTGAAGCAATAAGTTTGCACTAGCGTCTGCTCTGCCAGCCGCATTTTCTCTAGCATGATGCCTAACAATTGCATCCATCGCTTTACTAAAAATTCTTCCTGCGCTTTGCTTATCTGTAATTTCAGATAAACTTGCTATGCTTATTGTTTCAACTCTTTTGTTGTCATAAGATAGCTATTGAACGATAGTATGACTTTACAGCCTAAACCCCATGCCGCTAGATGGTTAATCGCCTTGACTAAATAAAAAACGCTTAGCAATACATAAAATTATGTTTGAAATATTATTACTGATTATTATCTTATTCCTTGGTTGGTTTTGGTCCGATACCATTGCTAAACGCGAAATTGCAGTTTATGTTGGCAGAGAACTAGCCAGTCGCTGGAATTTACAACTCTTAGATGAAACCGTTTCCTGCCAAAAAATAACTTTTGCGCGCAATAGCCGTGGCCAAGTGCAGATTGTGCGTATCTATGAATTTGAAGTTAGCGCAGATGGTCGTAACCGTTTGCTTTGCAGCTTGCAGCTGCTTGGCAAGCAATTACAAAGCTGGGATATTCCTCCGTATTTACAACCTGTGCATTAAAGAATGGCTTATGTTGGACGATTTGCACCCTCGCCAACTGGGCCTTTGCACTTCGGCTCGCTAGTTACCGCCGTCGTGAGCTATCTTGAAGCAAAAACACACCATGGCAAATGGATGTTGCGTATTGAGGATTTAGACACGCCTCGCGTGCAAGCTGGAGCAGCAGATAACATAATCCATACATTAGCCGTATTTGGGTTTGAGTGGGATGGCGATATTGTCTATCAAAGCCAGCGCAATGACGCCTATCTCAACGCTTTCTCTCTATTAAAAGACAAACAGTTAATTTATCCTTGCACGTGTACGCGTAAAGAAATCGCTGATTCATCAACTCAAATTGGCATTGAAGGCTTTATTTATCCGGGCACGTGTTTAAGCCAAGCAATCAAAGCAAATGCACCGACTGCTTGGCGCATTAAAACTGAGGACAAATTAATGCATTTCACAGATGCCATTCAAGGTGAAATTACGCAAAATCTAACAGTAGATATTGCAGATTTTGTATTAAAGCGTGCCGATGATTTATTTACCTATCAATTAGCGGTTGTTGTGGATGATGCCGCGCAAGGAATCACGCATGTCGTGCGCGGCGCTGATTTGCTTCACTCAACTCCACGTCAAATTTATCTTCAAACGTTGTTAAATTACCATACACCCAACTACGCACATATTCCGATTGCTACTGATCAAACTGGTCAGAAACTGAGCAAACAATCCTGCGCAAAGCGATTGAGCGCAACTGAAGCATCCGCTGCCTTTTTTTACGCACTCGATTTTCTTAAACAAAATCCACCACCTGAATTGATACAAGAGAATATTGCCATCTGCTGGGAATGGGCTTTTGCGCACTGGAATAGCGTATCAATTCCTAAAAAACACAATAAATCCATCTAATTGCTTGACCAAATAACGACACTTATAAAAAGTTATTGATAACGATTACTATTTAGTTTAAGATTACCAAAATCAAATAATGACCTCAAAAAATCTAACATTCACCCACTTTAGGAATATAAATGCATATAGTCAAGTCATCTCAACTGAAGAAATCAAAGCACCTCATGCTGCGTACCTTTGGTCTTATTATTGGCGCAAGCCTTCTTACCATGTCTCAAACGGCAATAGCTGAAGAAGAGATTGTTTTAGAAAGTGTTGAGGTCGTTAGCCGAAAAATGAGTGATACGGAACCTGTTAAAGGTTACCACGTTAAAAAAAGCGCCTCTTCAACCAGAACAGAGACGGCATTACGTGACACCCCACAATCCATCACCGTTATTCCGCAAGATTTAATTAAAGACCAATCCATTCAAAGCATTAGCGAAGCTGTGCGTTATGTGCCAGGCGTGCAAGCCGCGCAAGGTGAAGGAAACCGCGATGCCTTGGTTTTCCGAGGCAATGCAACGACTGGTGACTTTTTTCTAGATGGTTTGCGCGATGATGTTCAAACCTATCGTGATTTTTATAATACAGATCGTATTGAAGTATTAAAAGGTCCAAACGGCATGGCATTTGGTCGCGGCGGCGCTGGTGGCGCACTTAACCGCATTAGCAAAGAAGCAGGCTGGGACCCTATTAGCGAATTGACAACTAGTTTTGGTGCTTATGACTTTAAACGTATCTCTGGTGACTATGGTCAAGCATTAACAGAAGAGGTTGCTTTTAGACTGAATGCTGTTTATGAAAACTCAGGTTCTTACCGAGAAGATGTAGATATTGAGCGTTATGGCTTCACACCTACTCTAACAATTAGGCCATCAGAAAAAACTAAAATGGTGTTCAGTGCTGAGTATTTTAAAGATAAGCGCACAGCTGATCGAGGTGTGCCTTCGCAAACAAATGGGTCAGGTACAACGGCAAACCTTGGCAATCGCCCATTTGATATTGGTGATTATGATACTTTTTACGGAAATGCGCGTTTAAGCCCAACAGCAACAGAAACAACGGCATTTAATGCATTAATTGAGCATGCATTTGATAATGGTTTAACTGTTAAAAATCGAACTCGTTACGCTTTTTATGATAAGTTCTACCAAAATGTATATGCTAGAAGCCCCGTCAGTTTAACTGGCACGCTGCAGTTAGGTGCATATCGTGATGAAACTGAGCGTGAAAACATCATTAATCAAACTGACCTAACCTACTCGCTATTTACAGGTAAGGTTGAGCATAAACTACTAGTCGGCTCTGAGTTTGCATTACAAGATACTGATAATAAACGCTTAACGCCAGTTGGAGGTGAGAACTTAGCTGGCAACGTTTCTATTAACAATCCAACCGCTGTAAATGTCTTGTTCAACACAGAAAGTCGTAATCAAAAAAGCGATGTTACTGTTACTTCATTTTACCTACAAGACCAAATTATTTTGTCGCCAAAATGGCAGGCTATTTTAGGCTTACGTCATGATAATTTTGACACCGATTACACAAATAAGATAACCAATACCGATATTAACGTCAGTGACAATTTACTCTCTCCTCGCGCTGGTCTAATTTTTAAACCAGTTGAACCTGTCTCGCTTTACGCAAACTATAGTGTGTCTTATGTGCCAAGAGCAGGTGATCAGCTAACCTCGCTAACGGTAACAAGCGCAACATTTGAACCTGAAAAATTCATCAACTACGAAGTGGGTGCTAAATGGGATATTAATCCGAATCTTGCTTTTACTGCCGCAGTCTACCAACTAGAGCGTGAGAATGTACTGATAGCAGACCCAAGCAATCCTGCTCAACAAATTCTTGTTGATGGCCAAGAAACAAAAGGGATTGAACTAGGTGTTTCAGGTGATGTTACCGATAAATGGAGTATGTTTGGCGGTGTTGCATTTCAAAATGGTGAAATCACCAAGCAACAAGGCAGTGGTAATAATGCTATTTTAAAAGGAGCAGAACTTGCTCAAACGCCAACCCGCACACTTTCATTATGGAATAAATACGAAATCAATGAAATGTGGTCAGTGGCTTTAGGTGTTATTAGCACGTCTGAGCGTTATGCTGCCAGTCCAACAGCCTCACAAAGCACCATCATGCCTGGTTATACGCGCTACGATGCTGCCATTTTTGGCCAGTTAAGTCAAAAGATGCGTTTACAATTTAACATTGAAAATTTAACCAATAAAGAATATGCGCTTTACGCGCACAACAACAATAACATCACACCAGGCTCGCCAATTGCTGGTAGGGCAACACTCATTTATGATTTTTAATCGCGATTAATTAAATCTGCCTAGCCCATGCCTGCATGGGCTTTTTTGTAGCCGCAATTTCATTTCATAATGATAAAATACGGGTATGACAACGCCAAAAGACTCACTACATCATTTTTTGTTTGAAAATACGCCTATCCGCGGCAATTTAGTCCATTTAAACGATACTTATAATGCGGCTTTAGCGCATCAACACCTGCCCTTAGTTGTTAAAAAAGCATTGGGTGAGCTAATGGCGGCGAGCACTCTACTCATCTCAACTATAAAAATGAATGGCGCCATGGTGTTGCAAATTCAAACTAAAGGGCAATTGAAGCTGTTAGTCGTTGAATGCAGCTCCGATTTAACCATGCGCGCAACTGCAAAATGGGAAGGTGAAATTGCTGATGATGCCGACTTTTTAACGTTGATTAAAGAAGGTCATTGCATCATTACGTTAGATACAAAAAATAGCGAACCTTACCAGGGCATTGTGCCGATTGAAGGCATCAGTATTGCCGAAATGCTAGAAAACTATATGCTGCGCTCTCAACAAATTGATACCAAACTATGGCTTAGCTGTGATGGTAGTCGTGCTGCAGGTTTATTAATACAAAAGCTACCAGAACAAGAAACACAAGATGCTGACGCTTGGAACCGCGTGACGATTTTAGCGAATACCGTGACAGAGCAAGAGCTATTAACAGAATCGGCAGAACGCATTCTAACGACACTTTTTTATGAAGAAGATGTGCGGTTATTTGAAGCACAATCAATCCGATTTTATTGCCAATGTACGCGTGAAAACGTTGGCAAGATGCTACAAATGTTAGGCCAAGATGAAGTAGAATCAATTTTATCTGAGCAAGAAAAAATTGAAATTAATTGTGACTTTTGCAATAAACAATACTTATTTGATGCAGTGGATGCGGCGACGTTATTTACAGAAAACCCTGTAGTTAAAAACAGTAAAGCGATTCACTAAAGCCAAAATGATTATCCTCAACTAGGCAATTAACTCAAATCGTATTGTCGCTTACGCTCAAATAAACAAATCGCAGCGGCAGCGGCAGCATTAAGCGATTCTAATTTTGGATGCATCGGAATGCTCACTTGATGCGTCGCTGCATTGATCGCAGCCCGCGTTAAACCTGCGCCCTCATTACCAATCACAAACGCCGTTGGCAGGGTTAAATCATGCCGATAAACCGCATCTCCTGCTAGCGTTGTGGCGTAACTATTACCTGCAAATTGACTTACCGTTTCTACAATATCGACGCCTTCAATAATCGGCAAATAAAACTGCGCGCCCTGCCCGCCACGTAAACATTTTGGCGACCAAGCATCAGTACAACCTTTAGATAAATAGACGACATCTACGCCTGAACCGAAAGCGGTTCTTAACATACTGCCTAAATTGCCAGGATCTTGAATATCTTCTAATATCAATGCAAAACTAACGGTTTCTGGCATCGCAAGTACAGGCATTTTCACTAAGGCCAAAATACCTGTACTACTCGCTACTGGCGTTAAATCAGCAAACATTAATGTTGGGAACATAATGGTATTCACATCACCCAAATGCTGCATCAAGTCCGTTGCCTCTTGTGTGCTTTTACCTTCAGGAATAATCAGCAATTCAGGCTCGCCAATTGCTTGTAAATAACTTTCAATGAGATGCACGCCATCCAATAGCGTTTTGCCTTCTTGGGTGCGCTCGCGCTTATTGTCTGCCAGCTTTTTTAAGTGTTTAAAAATAGCATTGTCGCGAGAAGTGATGTGTTTAAAAGACATAAAAAGTTTACTTGTTTAAATAATCAATATCAGCCATATTTTAACTGATGGATGCTTCAAAATTGATTATTTAGCGCATTTCATTGGTTAATCGGTCTGCAATGGCCTTACAATATTGCTATATGCATTGATAAAAGAAAAAACATTGTTGATATGATTGATGGTTTAGTACAAATTTTTTTGTGGCAAGGCATCGGCGAGCTGATTTCTAGGTTCTTACTGCCAACTATTCCAGGCCCTGTGATTGGTCTGATTTTACTGGTCGCATTTTTATCCATCAAAGGTGAAGTTAACCCATCTTTAGGTATGGTCGCCGATGCTTTTCGGCAACATTTGGCGTTATTATTTGTCCCTGCATCTGTTGGCGTTATTCTGTTTCTGCCAGAATTAAAAGCGCATGCGCTCGCGGTGAGTGTTGCGCTGATTGTGAGCGTTATTTTAGCCATTTCAATCACCGCCCTCATTCTGAAATTATTTAGCATTAAAGAGCCAGCTTATGCCCACACCAAGGCCTATAAGCAAGAGATGAAAGAGCTAGATGAAGATAGACGCCTAGAGATCGAAAAGCGTAAACAAGCGCGTCGCACCAAAGCGATTCAAAAAAAACATGCTAAAAAAGTAACGGGAGCGCAAAGTGAATAATAGAATCCCTATCTCCGAAATTTGGGTCTATCTATCGGGTGACCCTTTATTTGCACTGGTATTAACGTTAGCGACTTATCAAATTGGCTACACGCTCTACGTTAAATCCAATCGCAATCCAATCTTAAATCCTGCGGCTATTTCAATTGTGCTGATTGCGGTGATGATCTCGCAGTTTGGTTTTGGCGATTCCAATCAAGATGCGTATCAAAAATACTTTGAAGGCGCACAATTTGTCCACTTTTTACTTGGCACAGCAACCGTTGCATTAGCTGTGCCTATTTATCGGGGCTTCGCGCAGATGAAAGACAAAATATTCCCTATCTTAGTTGCCTTAATTGTAGGTAGCGTTGCTTCGATTGCCAGCGCCGTGCTCATTGCCAAATATATGCGCGCAGATGAGAGCATTATCGGCAGCATGTATACCAAATCGGTTACCGCACCTATTGCAATGGGCATCGCAGAGCGCATTCAAGTTTCGCCTACGCTCACGGCCGTATTTACTGTGATTACTGGCATTTTAGGCGCGATTTTAGCACCCTATATTTTGGATATATTCAAGATTAGACCATGGTGGATTCGCGGCACCGCTATTGGCGTAGGCGCACATGGATTAGGCATTACCCGCGCCTTTAGCGTCAACGAACAAGCCGGTATTTTTGCCAGCATGGCAATGGGTTTAAATGGGGTATTAAGCGCAATTTTATTGCCTTATGTTTACACCTTTTTACACGGCTAGTACAACATGGTTTTCATAGGATAAAAGTGGCTAAACAAGCAAAAACAAACAATTTAGAACGCATATTGCACACCCAAGGTTTTGGCTCGCGCAAACTATGCCGCATCATGATTATTAATGAAGAAATCACCGTTAATGGTGCGATATGCGACGACCCTAGCGCAACATTTGCATTAGACAATTTGCACTTCACCGTGCAAGGCGAAGCATGGGATTACAAAGAACAATCCTATTTGATGATGCATAAACCGAGCAATTACGAATGCTCACACAAAACGCAACATCACCCGACGATTTACAGCTTATTGCCCCATCCATTAGTCGAACGCGGTGTGCAATGTATTGGGCGATTAGATGAGGATACAACGGGCTTAATTTTAATCTCAGACGATGGTCAATTTATCCATAAAATGAGCTCACCAAAACACAAAGTACCAAAGGTGTATGAAGTAACCTGCAAACACCCCATCAGCGATGAACAAATCGACCATATTCTAAAAGGCGTACAACTGGTTGACGAAGATGCTCCTATTGCCGCGCTAAACTGTACCCGTCTTTCAGACAACGTCATTCATATGACGCTAGCCGAAGGTAAATACCACCAAGTCAAACGCATGATCGCCGCCATTAGCAACCGTGTAGAAGGCTTAAAACGTATTCAAATTGGTGAACTTAAACTGCCAGATGATTTAAACGTGGGTGGATGGCGATGGTTGAATGAGAGTGATATGATAGCGTTGAGTAGCAAAAATACTTCAGCTTAGAAAGGTGTATTTCATTTCCTAAAGTAAATAAATTAAGCAATTGAATTTAATATGAAAAATAATAAATACCTATCAATTTACCCAATTAGTTACACACCGATTTCGGTATATATTTTACTTTAGAAGCTTAGTGATTAGGAGGGGACTTGGCAGATTTCAACCAATACGTACTACCTTTATTTGAAGCGTTGGTAGAAAATAATGAAATTAAAGAAACTCCTAGGTTTCTTGGAATGTCATTTAATATCAATAAATCTGGTGCGATAGCAACATGTGCGCACTTTTTTTCAGAACTAAATAAAAGTAAACCCGTTATAGCAATCCAAATGAATGACTATAGTTTCTTCCCTGTAGAAGAAATTAAGTGTCATGAAAAATATGATTTTGCTATAGCTAAAGTCAAAAGACCTGTTGAGATGGTGTTGCCCTTGATGCCAACTGAAGGCTATGTGGCTGGAATTGATGTAGTGGCATAGTGGCGTGAACTCAAATGGACTTAAAGGGCAACAACTAGACCTCTGCCCTAGATTCATGAAGGGACATATTGTCCGTGTTGGTGAAAATTCCCCTGTAGAGCACGCAAAAAGTATTTGTGAAGTTTCATTTCCTTCCCTCGCGGGGTTTAGCGGCACTCCAATCTTATCAGATGGCGAACAGCAATATGTTGCTGGCATGCTTTATGGGAATTACGAGTCTAGTATTCAGTTGTTTAAAATTACGGGCATAAACGACTCTGGAAATAAATGCAATGAAGAGATCCATCGCGTTTACGAATTTGGTCTTGCGCATACGCCTTCAGATATACGGCAGTTCTTGAGTGATTTAGGGTATGAAGCATAAGCTCGCATAGGGCGCAATAACTGAAAGGCATTGCGCCGCATGTTTACAGCTATACGGCGCAATGCGCTACGCTTATTGACGCCCTAACCAAAAGCTAAAGCACAAAGCTAAAGGGGTCACACAAAGCTAAAGGGGTCAGGTCTTGCATTCCAACATTTTATCCATTAAATTATCTACATGGCTAGACCGTTACGCATAGAGTTTGAAGGTGGTGTTTACCACGTGACCTCCCGTGGGGATGGTCGCGAGGATATTTATCTTGATGATGCTGACAGGGTCATGTGGTTAGAGGTGTTTGGTGAAGTTTGCAAGCGATTTAACTGGTTATGCCATGCATATTGCTTAATGACCAATCATTACCATATATTGATTGAAACGCCTGATGCTAACTTATCTAGAGGCATGCGCCATTTAAATGGTGTTTATACGCAGCGTTTTAATCGCAAGCATGGCCGTGTAGGTCATGTGTTTCAGGGGCGGTTTAAGGCAATTTTGGTCGATAAACAAGCCTACTTGCTGGAGTTGAGTCGTTACGTTGTGTTAAACCCCATTCGCGCCAATATGGTTAAAGCCATTACCGATTGGCCTTGGAGTAGTTATTTGCCAATGCTTGGGCTAGCATTACGACCTGAATGGTTGAATGTTGCGTGGCTATTGTCACAGTTTGGCACAAATGCTAAATCTGCACTGCCAGCATATCAGGCTTTTGTGCATGCGGGCATTGCCCAAACTGGCATATGGGCGCAATTGCGCGGGCAGTTGTATTTAGGCGATGACGCTTTTGTAAATAAGATGCAGAGCAAGCTGCAAACAAACGCAATGAGCACAGAAATCCCACGTCAACAAAGACAAGGCAATCTTAAAACTTTGGCTGATTATAAAACTGATTTTTCAAATAATCGTGACCAAGGCATGGCGCTTGCCTACTTGCAAGATGGCTATAGCATGCAACAAGTTGCCAATTTCTTTCAAGTACACTATGCAACAGTCAGTCGAGCTGTGCGTAAGTTTAAGGGTTAAATGTATGAATGCAAGACCTGACCCCAAGCAGCGCGTAGGGCGCAATAACTGAAAGGCATTGCGCCGCATGTTTACAGTTATACGGTGCAATGCGCTACGCTTATTGACGCCCTACGTTTACTAAATACTCACCGTCATTCTCGCGCAAGCGGGAATCCAATTTAGAGGTTTATATTCAAATGGATTCCCATTGTCATGGGAATGACGGGAAAGTTCGTGTAGGGTGGGTTAACTTGCGCAATCCGCCGCATTGATTACGGCATATTACGCGATGCTGATACGCCTTTAGCCTTGGCCTGTTTTTTTTATCACTTGGCACATTGCATATAATGGCTCATTATTTGGACTATTACTTGTAAGCGCTGTTGGACTTTTGAATAGCGTGCAATTACAAGTCAATCGCAAAATTTGAAGCGTGGAGCAAATCAACAAATGTTTAAACCTAACCCATCTTTCAATAGTGACGCGCAAAAACACGCACCTTCTTATTATGCTCACTCAGCTCACGCATCGTCTGAGCGCCCGCCACTACTAGGCAGCACTGAGGCGGATGTTTGCATCGTTGGCGCAGGCTACACTGGCCTTTCCGCTGGTATCGCGCTGGCCGAAGCTGGGCTGAAAGTGGTGGTTTTGGAGCAGGCGCGTGTGGGCTGGGGCGCTTCTGGCCGTAATGGCGGTCAGATTGTGCATAGTTTTTCGCGCGACATTGATGTGATTGAGCGCAACTACGGCAAAGCCGTGGCTGAACCGCTGGGCCGCATGATGTTTGAAGGTGCGCAGGTGATTCGCGAACGCGTAGCGAAATACCAGATCGATTGTGATTTAAAAGACGGCGGTATTTTTTCTGCCGTTAGTTCGCGTAAAGCCAAAGAACTGTATGAAAAAAAGCAGCTTTGGGAAAAGTGGGGCCACCCAGGCTTGACCTTAGTCGACACGCCTGCCGATGTAGGTCAGTATGTGAATACCGAGCGCTACACCGCTTTGCTCATCGATCCTACTGGCGGTCACTTTCATCCGCTCAATTTGGCGCTAGGCGAAGCGGCCGCGCTTGAGCGCATAGGCGGCACAATTTATGAAAACTGCGCCGTAGTGAAGATTGATCGCGGCGAACCTGCCACCGTGCACACTGCACAAGGCCAAGTCCGCGCGCGTTATGTGATTGTGGCTTGCAATGCTTATATTGGCGATTTAGAGCCGAAACTTGCCGCTAAATCGATGCCATGTGGCACGCAGATCATTACCACCGAACCGCTAGGCGCTTTGGCCGAGGCACTCGTGCCATCAGACTATTGTGTAGAAGACAACAACTTTCTGCTCGACTATTTTCGTCTCACCGCCGACAAACGCATGCTGTTCGGCGGCGGCGTCGTTTACGGCGCACGCGACCCGAAAGAAGTCGCCACGCTCATCCGCCCTCAAATGGAAAAGGTATTTCCGCAACTGAAGGGTGTGAATATTGACTTCGGATGGACCGGCAACTTTTTACTCACGCTCTCGCGCATGCCACAGGTCGGCAGGCTATCGGCAAATATTTATTACTCACAAGGCTGCTCTGGTCATGGCATTACGTTTACGCACCTGATTGGACGCGTCTTGGGCGAAGCTATTCTAGGCGACGCCAGCCGCTTCGACGCCTTCGCTCGGCTACCACATCATCCTTTCCCTGGAGGACGGTTATTCCGCGTGCCGTTCACGGCGATGGGCGCACTTTGGTATCAGTTGCGGGATCAGTTTGGCGTTTGAGTTTATTGTTTATTTTATTGAAATAATACAATCATCATTTTGCGCTTTTCAGCACGCAGGACATAACAGCGAAGGTGCTTTGACTTGCTCTATGCTTCGCATAAATAAGAATTTAACCGTTCAATACTTTTAATGCCTTCATACAGATTACCGCTCTCAGATTAGGCTGTTTTTGTTTCGTTTCTCAACACGCCGATTGATCAGCAATGCTTTGTTAGGATTTACTGTTTTAAGATTAACTAGGCAAAAAGACAAAGTCAGAATGTATAATCAATAGATAATCAATGCCTTTAATAGTGAAGACAATCCTGAGATGAAGCGACTCTACCAATATTTTTTCCGTGGCCTAATGACGGTTTTACCGATCGGCTTAACCATTTATTTTCTTTATGTATTTTGGACGTGGTCTGAGCAGTTCTTTAAATCTTGGATAACCCCTATTGTTGGTAATGCCTACATTCCAGGCATGGGGCTTCTGATTGGCGTAAGTAGTATTGTGTTATTAGGCTACTTAATTTCGCATCGGCTGATTCTTAAAATGTTGTCAATGATTGAGTTTCCTTTTGCCAATATTCCAGTGGTCAAAAGTATTTATCTTTCATTAAAAAACTTTGCTGATTATTTTAATCCAGTCCAAGAAGGATCATCTCAACAAGCCGTTATCTTAAAATCACCCAATTCTGATATAGAAATGGTTGGCTTAATTACGTTACAGGATGCTAATGCTTTTCCAATCGGATTTACGCCAAAAGACCGAGTGGCTGTTTTCTTGCCGATGGGATATAACATTGGTGGTTACACCATTTTCGTCCCAAGAGAGTGGGTAACGCCGGTGGCAATGTCGGCAGAAGAAGTGATGCGTAACTCTTTATTTGCTTGGATGATGAATAGTAAAGAGCAAAAAACTTAATTCACATTCAATATGGAGTATTTTGCTGAGTTTGGCTATATCGGCCTTTTTGTTGCTGCATTCCTAGCGGCAACCATTTTACCGCTCAGCTCCGAACTGGTATTAAGCGCCTTATTATTTAGTGGCGCATCACCTAGCACATTGATTGTCATTGCAACAACAGGCAATGTATTGGGTTCCCTCATCAATTATGCCTTGGGTTATTGGGCGAGTGGAAGCGTCATAAAGAAATGGTTAAGATTATCAGAATCAGACTTTTTAAATGCAGAACAACGCTTTAAAAAATATGGCCTATGGTCTTTATTGTTTGCATGGGTACCAATGATTGGCGATCCATTAACGGTCATTGCAGGGCTATTACGTGTGCGTTTGCTCTGGTTTTTAATATTGGTGACCACTGGAAAATTGCTACGCTACATTGCGATTAGTTATTTTATTTTACAAGCGAATTAACCATCGACTTAACGTTTTGGTTAATTGGTTTTTCGGTCAACGTGTTAAAAAATAGGGAGCAAATATTATTCAGCTGAAAGCGGCTAAATTAACCTGCACAGAGACCAAAGTCGTCTAGACCGTCGCTTTGTGTTAGCGTTAACGGAGCTTCTTAAGCCATGAGAGATTGATGCCAGTTAACGAAAAAAATGTAGCCTCGGTGTATGGATAGCATGAAAAAGCTGAGTGATCCGTTTTATTGCCAGTCGCGTAGCGTCGAAGCAATCCAGACCATATGCTTGAGCCACGATTTTCTTCTATCATCAATCTAATATCGAAACCACATCGCCTTCTTTGTGATAAAAATCACGCTGATAAACACTATTGATAAAAAACTTGTATAATGCGTCAACCCTACGCATTACCAATCAGCGTAGCGGCATGATACAGATGACAGATTATTCTCAATCGTCACACTAATCCTTAATATTCGTCTGCCTCGATTGGTATTGCCCCGTGCAATTGGCCGTCGTAGGAAAAAACAAATAATGCATACAGAAGTAATAAGCCCTGACACACATACTGCAGGCAATTTTAACGATTTAGGTTTAGCAGAACCGTTATTAAAAGCGATTCAAGATGCTGGCTATACCACGCCAACCCCTATTCAAACAAAAGCAATTCCACTGGTCCTACAAGGTGGTGATTTATTAGCTGGCGCGCAAACAGGCACAGGTAAAACGGCAGGATTTACGCTACCAATTTTACATCTACTATCGCAAAAACCTGCTGCTAACCCTGCAAAAGGCAAACCGCGCTGCTTAATTCTTACCCCAACCCGTGAGCTAGCCGCCCAAATTGGTGAATCGGTTGAAACGTATGGTAAGTATTTAGATTTAAAGTCTATGGTGGTATTTGGTGGTGTTAGCATCAACCCGCAAATTAATCGTTTAGGTCGTTTTATTGATATTTTAGTGGCTACGCCAGGTCGTTTACTGGATTTAGCCAATCAAGGTAAAGTCGATTTATCTGGCATTGAAATCCTCGTTTTAGACGAGGCTGACCGCATGCTAGACATGGGTTTTATTCACGACATCAAAAAGATTTTGGCAAGACTGCCTAAGCAGCGTCAAAACTTACTATTCTCAGCAACATTTGCTGATGAAATTAAGCGCCTAGCAGATAGTCTACTCAATAATCCTGGCTTTGTAGAAGTGGCAAGACGTAATACTGCTTCAGAGATGGTAGAACAAACGGTGCATATGGTGCCACAAGCGCATAAACGCGATTTAGTCGCGCATTTGATTAAGACCAATAACTGGCAACAAGTGTTAATTTTTACGCGAACCAAGCACGGTGCAAATCGACTGACTGAAAAGTTAGTCAAAAGCGAGATTTCTGCAATGGCTATTCATGGTAATAAAAGTCAAGGTGCGCGAACGAAAGCCCTGGCTGAATTCAAAGCAGGCAATACGCGCGTATTGGTCGCAACCGATATTGCTGCGCGGGGATTGGATATTGACCAATTACCGCAAGTAGTGAACTTTGAATTACCAAACGTAGCCGAAGATTATGTGCATAGAATTGGCCGTACTGGTCGGGCTGGCGCATCTGGCGCAGCGATTTCTTTGGTTGACCGTGAAGAGTTAAAATATCTAAAAGATATTGAAAAGCTGATTAATCGCGAAATTCCTAAAGTACAAGTGGAAGGTTTTGAACCGCCAACAGTGATTGAGCCAGAACCACCAAGATTATTTCGTGGACAGCAACCTAACGGTGGCCAAAACCAAAAGAAAAAACAAGGTCAATCGAAAACTCGCCCACAAGGTCAAGGCAATGGGCGAGGCCAAAATGACGGGCAAGGACAACAACGTGCGTTTGGCCAAGAGGCAAGACCCTCAAGAAGTGAACAAGCCAACAGCAAACCAAATAAACCGTCCAATGACAATTTATCTGAAGCCGCTAGACATCAAGCGCAGCCACAACCGCCTATATATGCGGCTGATTTAAAAACCAACTACCGTCCTGGCGGCAGAAACAATAATGGTAACGGCTCTGCTGCTGGTAATAGGGCTAGAAGTAGCAATGGCGGCAGCAGCAATAGAGGGAATGGTGGCGGTAACCGAGGCAGATAAATGCTGAGGATTTGGGTGGATGGCGATGCTTGCCCAGTGGTGATTAAAGAAATTCTTTACCGTGCTGCTGAGCGGGCAAAAGTGCAAACAACTTTTGTGGCCAATAAGCTATTACGTCTACCGCCCTCGCCTTACCTAAAAGCCATTCAAGTGGCACAGGGTTTTGACGTTGCTGACACTAAAATCGTGCAAGAACTGAATACAGGCGATTTGGTCATTACTGCCGATATTCCATTAGCGGCAGAAGTCATTGCTAACAACGCACATGCACTGAATCCTCGTGGAGAATTTTATACGCAAGAGAATATCCAAGAGCACTTGAGCATGCGTAATTTTATGGAGGAATTACGTGCGAGCGTTGTGGCAACTTCAGGGCCGAACACATTGAGTGCTGCAGATAGAAACGCGTTTGCCGCACAGTTAGATCAATTTTTACCTATCAAAAATAATGTGCAACCCCAACTTAAGGACACACAAAGATGAAAAAAATATGGTTATTGGCTTTATTGTTACTCACCAGCTGCATGGGGGTGCCAGAAAACGTTAAAGTGGTAGATGGCGTGAACGCAGAGCAATATTTAGGCAAATGGTATGAAATTGCCCGTTTAGACCACAGTTTTGAACGCGGCCTAGACAATGTAACTGCCCAATATCAACAAAATGCAGATGGCAGCATTAAAGTTATTAATAGAGGCTATAACCGTGAAGATCAAGAGTGGGACACTGCAGAGGGCAAGGCTTACTTTATTGAAAAACCCAATGCGGAAAACACTTATTTAGGCAAGCTCAAAGTGTCTTTTTTTGGTCCATTTTATGGCGCATATAACATCATTGCGCTCGATAAAGTGTATTACAACTATGTGATGATTTGCGGCCCAAATAAAGACTACTTATGGATACTATCTCGCACACCGGAACTAACCTATCCGATTAAGCAAGCGCTAGTGAGCAAAGCCATTACTTTAGGTTTTGCAACAGATAAGCTTATTTATGTGAATCAAAATCCTGATATTCCGAATTACGAATCAGGGCCACATGTGATTCAAAAAAAATAAAGTAGCGAATGATTGTTTAATGCTTATTTATTGAGTCGCTTTAGCGCAAACCCAGCCTTTTTAAATGCCGCAATCAAACCATTATCACCAGCCAAGTGTGCGGCACCAACAGCAATAAAAACTGCCCGTTGCTTTGCTAAAGCAATTGAACGCTCAGCCATTAAAACATTACGCTCATCAAGCAATTTAGCACTTAACCGTAGCCATAACGCTTTAGGTAAGCCTGCGCCCGTTAAATCGGCATCTAAAGTGAGTAATGCATCGCTATCTTCTGTTAAATAGACAGCGATCAATCGCTCAAAATCCTTTTCTTTTTGCACTTCTGACAGACGCAATGCGGCGCGCAACATCATCAATTGATCGTCTAAATTAAAGACATCAATTACGCCAAAATGTTCTTCACTGGTTTCCAGACCTTGAGCTCGCTTGCCGAAATCTTCAGCAGCGCGCATCAATAAATTATCTTGCGCATAAGGTGTTTGTGGTTTTGCCTGACTAAAAACCACCGCTAGCAACCAAGGCTTCATGCGCAAAGCTTGCTCCATATGCATGACATGAAAATCGGCGAGCACGCTCACTTTATCTAACTCAGCTTCTGTGAGCATCTCCTTTACCGATCCTGTTTTCAGTAAAAAATTAGCTGGGTTGCTATTGGGTTGCGTTTCCATTACAAATAAATCTACTTGTTTGAGCGCGTCTAAAATGGGTGCCGAAAAATCAGTGACGCGATTATCATCGGTATGCATCGTGCCAAACAAATAACTCACTTGGCCGCTAGGGGATGTTGCCTGCCAAAAAAAGCCTTTTTCAGTGGCCGCCACCAGCATAGATGTGCTGATCAACAATAAGCTGTTCATCACAACAAGTATCCGTTTAATATTAAGTAGACTCATTTTATCAAGCAACATCGTTATTTAATGGCTCGCTTTGCTCTTAAAGGCTGGTCTTGCCGCATTCTTCATATCATTAAATGCTTTTGGCATACGTCCAGCTGATCGGCGTGGGCTATCCTTCACTTTTGGCTGAAAACTACTGCCATCAGATTGTCGAATAGCGCCAATCACGGCGGGCTGAAAAGCAGGCACTAATTGTTTTTTTCCTGGGCCGATCAAGTCAGCACGCCCCATTTTCTTTAAAGCCTCACGCAAAATCGGCCAATTGGCTGGATCATGATAGCGAATAAATGCTTTGTGCAGTTTACGTACACTGCCAGCCTTAGGCACCGGTACGCCTTCTGAATCTGCCGTCACCTTACGTAATGGGTTTTTACCGCTATGATACATTGCGGTTGCCATGGCCATTGGCGTTGGCGTAAAGTTTTGCACTTGGTCTAGCCTGAAGTTGTAGCGTTTTAGCCATAGGGCTAAATTGAGCATATCTTCATCTGTTGTACCTGGATGCGCCGCAATAAAATAAGGAATTAGATACTGTTTTTTACCTACTTCAGCACTGAATTTTTCAAACATGGCTTTAAATTCATCATAAGCACCCATGCCCGGTTTCATCATTTTGCTCAACACATTCTCTTCAGAATGCTCTGGTGCGATTTTTAAATAACCGCCAACATGATGTTGCACTAGTTCTTTGACATATTCTGGCGATTTAACAGCAAGGTCATAACGCAGCCCTGAGCTAATCAATATCTTTTTCACCCCTTTGATGTTTCGCGCTTTGCGATAAAGCTGAATCAAGGCGCTATGATCAGTATTTAAGTTCTCGCACACATCTGGATAAACACAAGATAGCTTGCGACAAGACTTTTCAATCGTTTCTGATTTACAAGCAATACGATACATATTGGCCGTTGGTCCGCCAAGGTCGGAAATGACACCTGTAAAGCCTTCTACTTTATCGCGAATATCTTCTACTTCTTTCAAGATAGATTCTTCACTACGACTTTGAATAATGCGGCCTTCATGCTCAGTAATACTGCAGAATGTGCAACCGCCAAAACAACCGCGCATAATATTGACACTAAAACGGATCATTTCCCATGCAGGAATCTTTGCATTTTTATACATAGGATGTGGTTTACGTGCATAGGGCAAATCGTAAACAAAGTCCATTTCTTTGGTCGTGAGTGGAATCGGAGGCGGATTCAACCACACTTCTCTATCGCCATGCTTTTGCACTAGCGCACGTGCATTGCCTGGATTCGCCTCTAAATGTAATACGCGGGAAGCATGCGCGTAGAGCACAGGATCTTGCGACACCTCTTCGTACGCAGGCAGACGCACCACTTGTTTGCTTCTATCAGCTTTGCGTTTTTGAATGCGTAAGCTCGGTACGATTGCAATTGGTTTCGTGCCTTCAGGTAAATCAACATTCTCTTTACCGTCGTCGGTGGCACAGCTCGCATCGCCCTTGCCCATTTTCATTTCATATGGGTCAATCGCTTTATCAATTTTGCCTGGTCTATCCAGTTTAGTTGATTCAATCTCATCCCAACCTTCTGGCAAGCTTTTACGCATATAGGCAGTACCGCGAATATCTTGTATCTCGCTGATAGGCTCGCCCTTGGCAATTCGATGAGACAGTTCAACTAAAGCACGTTCGGCATTGCCGTAAAGTAAAATATCCGCTTTAGAGTCAACCAAAATAGAGCGGCGCACTTTGTCCGACCAGTAATCATAATGTGCAATACGGCGCAAACTTGCTTCGATACTACCAATGACCAATGGCACTTTAGGAAAAGCTTCTCTGCAGCGCTGACTGTAAACCAATACTGCTCTATCTGGGCGTTTGTTGGCGGCAGCATCTGGCGTATACGCATCATCTGAACGAATCTTACGATCAGCAGTATAGCGATTGACCATACTATCCATATTGCCCGCCGTAATACCGAAATATAAATTTGGTTCGCCTAAGGCCTTGAATGCACTTGCATCTTGCCATTCAGGTTGTGCAATAATGCCTACTCTAAATCCTTGCGCTTCTAATAAGCGCCCTACCAGCGCCATCCCAAAGCTAGGGTGATCAATGTAAGCATCACCAGTCACCAAAATAATGTCACAACTGTCCCAACCTAATGCATCCATTTCTTCGCGTGAGGTTGGTAATATCGTTGCCACCCCAAAACGCTTAGCCCAATAAGGACGGTAGCTTTGAATTGGTTTAGCGAGCATGCTAGTGTAATGTTCCATAGGTCGTTATTTTACGCGGTAATTGTTTGATTTAATAGCATTTATTAATATAGCTTGTTGATTATTAATCCCCTGTTGTTATCCGTTGTAATTTTGAATGCAGATTTAAATAGAAAAGTTAGGTCTCGCTTTTGTGACAAGCTAACTAAACGCGGAAAACCACTCTTAATCAACTGATTTTCTACCTTAAACATCTCATCAGAAAAAACAATACCCGTGGTTGGCACAATGTTATATAAATCAGGTAAGACCATGACATTGCAAAACCGATGTCTGGAGATGAAGTCGTCAACTGGAAAAAATCGAATAGTCCATTCGAATATTAATAGGTAAACTGTCGGCTTAATGGCTGACCAATATTACAAACTATCAGATGGCTACGTACTTGCGTTAGAGGCAGAGACTAAGTTCCCTGCACTCACGCAAGCGCTGCAAGAACCAAATGGTTTAATTGCGATTGGTGGCGATCTTAGCAGTAAACGACTATTAGCTGCTTATTCGCAAGGTGTTTTCCCTTGGTTTAGCGAAGATGATCCCATTATGTGGTGGAGTCCAAACCCGCGTATGGTGCTGTTTCCTGCAGAATTTAAAGTAGCAAACTCGCTTAAAAAAACACTTAAGAAAAATCCTTATCAGCTGAGTATTAATACCGCCTTTCGCGAAGTCATCGCCGCTTGCAGTCAGGTAAAACGTCCAGACCAAGCGGGCACTTGGATTAACCAAGCCATGATTGATGCTTATTGCGAATTGCATGCGTTGGGCCATGCGGTTTCAAGTGAAAGCTGGCTGGATAATCAATTAGTTGGCGGTTGTTATGGTGTCATTATTGGGCAAATGTTTTATGGTGAGAGTATGTTTCATACGCATGCGGACGCTTCTAAAATTGCCTTTGTTAACCTGATTAATTATCTAAAAACCAAACAAGTTGGCATGATTGATTGTCAGATGAAAACCTCGCTACTCACTCGTTTTGGTGGACGTGAAATTCCGCGCGAAGTATTTAGTCAAACCTTATTAAAATTGATACACTTAACAGTATGAGTTCACCCAAAGAATTACCATTACAGAAACTACAGTTCTATGTCACCACGCCTTATTCTTGCGGCTACATAGCAAAAAACCGGGCGCAAAGTTTAATTGCATCACCGCATCATTTGGTCAGTGCTGATGTGTATAGCGAGCTGATTCAGCAAGGTTTTAGACGTAGTGGAAAATTTGCCTATCGCCCACATTGCGAGCAGTGCAATAAATGCGTGCCTGTCCGCATCGTGTTAGATGCCTTTACGCCTACGCGCAGTCAGAAGCGCGCACACAAGCAGCACAGCAACTTAATAGCAAACATATTACCGTTATCCTTTAATCAAACCCACTTTGAACTCTATAAAGCCTATCAAGCATTAAGACATGCCCCAGATGATCTCAACCAAAATACAGAGACGAACGAACAAGACCAATACAAACAGTTTCTTTGTCAAAGCAATGTCGATAGCTGGATGATTGAGTTTAGAGATGCGCAAAACAAAGTAAAAATCGTCAGCGTCGTTGACACGGTTAAGGACGGTAACTCAGCCGTTTATACTTTTTATGATGCAACGGAGTCAAAAGCTAGTTTCGGCACTTATGCCATTATGTGGCTCATTGACTGGACCAAAAGCCTCAACCTGCCTTATGTGTATTTAGGCTATTGGATTGCAGAAAGTCAAAAAATGGCTTACAAAGAAAAATTTAACTGTCAAGAAAAGTATATTGATGGCGACTGGTTATCTCATTAGTTGTTTCCAGATTAACTCATTACTCATCATCTAAGGTAACGCATGATTTCAGAAGACAATATTCAATCCGCTATCGCGGCTGGCATTTTGGATGAAGCGACTGCTCAGGCACTAAAAGCACATGCAATAGCCGCAAATAGAAACATTAGCGATGTTGCTGATGAAGAGCACTTTCGCTTAATATCAGGCTTTAATGACATCTTTGTCGTCATCGCTAGTTTACTACTCATTACCTCAATTAAATGGATAGGCGGAGCAATTTACGGCAACTTATTGGCTGCTCTTACTGCTTGGGGATTGGCTGAATTTTTTGTGTTAAAACGCCGTATGGCACTGCCCGCCATCCTCTTGCTACTGGCTTTTATCGGCTATCTATTCGCTGCATCACAAAACGGGATGCTAACGGCTGATATTAGCCGTGCACAAAGCTTTACCATCTCCTCGATTGTGGCGACAATCGCCGCATGGTTACATTGGCTACGTTTTAAAGTGCCCATCACCATCGCTGCTGGCACCGCAGCATTAGTCGCCACCTGTTTAACCTCATTAATGGCGTTTATCACCTTCTTTTATTTAATGCCGGTTGCCATTGTTATTGGTCTAGGTGTATTCGCTTTTGCGATGTATTGGGACAAACAAGATACCAAACGCCAAACACAAAAATCAGATGTCGCCTTTTGGTTGCACTTACTAGCCGCACCCATCATTATCCACCCCGTTTTTGAGTTGATCGGCGTGCTACATGGCGATATCAATTTGATGCAAGCTAGCTTCGCACTCATTCTCTATATCGCCATTGGCATCATCTCATTACTCATCGACCGCCGCGCACTCATGGTCTCTGCACTCGGCTATGTCGTTTATGTATTTAGTACATTATTAAGCAATATGGGTCATGTTGACATTGGCTTTGCCATCACTGCATTTACCATCGGCTCAGCCTTACTATTACTCTCTGCTTTTTGGCACCAATGTCGCGCATCTCTATTAAACTTAATACCAAGTAAATTGAAGTTATCTTTACCCACTTGAGCCTATTAAGTGGATGACTCTATTTAATACGGCACACCCGCTTGAGGTACGCCGTATGATTGATTTAAACAATCCCCAAAATCTTAACTTTACTTCCATCCCCCACCCTAATTTTACGCATAAACATCTTGTTCAACCAATTTGTGAAAAAAGTGTGCCTTGACTGCATGCCGGTCAAGGGATTAACAGATTTCTTCGATTGCTAGTTATAACTTTTAGATCTTAAATTAGTTGCACGCTTAGGCACTTGAGGATTGCAGTCTATTTGCATGGTTGAGCATCAGTGACATGCTGTGTCAGTGTATGATGCGCGTCAATCTAGATACTTAAAGGTTATTTTCAATTGCGCAAACCATGCACAACTTGGGAAATATATTCGTTCCACAACTGAGCGACTGACTCCAACACAAGCGATGCGGTAATGATACAATTCAGCCTTTATTGACTTCTGTAGAAACACACTACATGTTGAACAAACTTGTTATCTTTGGTGTTGGACTGATTGGTGGCTCGGTGGCGTTGGCTTTGAAAAAGCAGGCTAATGCGCCATTATGCGTTGGTGTTGGGCGCAACCAAGCGAGTTTGGATCAAGCATTGGCGTTGCATATGATTGATGAAGCGACCACAGACATTGCTACGGCTTTACGTGATGCGGATATAGTGTTGATTGCAGCACCTGTTGCGCAAACTAAATGTATTTTACAAAGCATCCAGCCAAATCTGAATAAACAAACCATTATCACCGATGCTGGCAGTACCAAAACCGATGTATTAGCGATTGCAAAAGAAGTATTGGGCACTCAAGCCAGTCAATTTATTGGTGGACACCCGATTGCTGGCGCTGAAAAATCAGGCCCTGCGGCGGCGATGGATGACTTATATATTGGGAAACATGTGGTTTTAACGCCGTCGCCTGACAACACTCAGGAAAGCATCTACCAAGTGCGGCAATTATGGCAGGCCTGCGGGGCTAAAGTCGTTGAAATGTCCGCAGAAAAACATGATGGTATTTTTGCTACCGTTAGTCATTTGCCACATTTATTGGCATTTGCCTTAGTGGAAAATATTGCTACACGTGAAAATGCAAATGAACTATTTCAGTTTGCGGCCAGTGGTTTTAGAGATTTTACGCGCATCGCAGGCAGTAGCCCAGAAATGTGGCGTGATATTAGCTTTGCCAACAAAACGGCTTTATTGGATGAAATCACCAGTTACGAACAAACGCTTTCAAGATTAAAACAAAGCCTAGTAAACGATGATGCTGACGCCTTGCTAGCCGCTTTTCAGCGTGCAAGTGACGCACGCAATCAATGGGCAAAAGACAAAAAATTATAGAAACAAAATGATAAATTTAGAATCGTAAATTGATGGAAAAACTACATTTAAAATCAGCAACTCATGTAAATGGCAAGATGCAACTGCCGGGCTCAAAAAGCATTTCCAACCGTACATTATTGTTAGCAGCGCTAGCGAGTGGAACAACAGAAATTAAAGGATTACTGATTTCTGATGATACGGATCGCATGCTAGAAGCGCTGACGTCGCTTGGTATTAACCTGTCCAAAAAGGGTGACAGCCTGTTTGTGCAAGGCTGTAGTGGTAACTTTCCCAATAAACAAGCTGACTTATTTTTAGGTAACGCTGGCACGGCTTTTAGACCGCTCACAGCTGCATTGGCTTTTTCAAATGGCGATTACCATCTACATGGCGTACCGCGCATGCATGAGCGTCCGATTGGCGATTTAGTCAACGCGTTACAATCAGCTGGCGCAGAAATTCAATATTTATCGAATGACGGCTTCCCACCATTAAAAATCTCACCTGCTAGCTTAGATGTTAGCAAACCAATTCAAATTCGCGGCGATGTTTCTAGCCAATTTTTGACTGCTCTATTGATGGCCTTACCTCTCACTGGTCAACAAGCAACGATTGAAGTGGTGGGTGAATTGATTTCAAAACCATATATTGAAATCACACTCAATTTAATGGCTAAATTTGGCGTAAAAGTACAACGCAAAGGCTGGCAAGAATTTACCATTCCTGCCAATAGCCAATACACTAGCCTCAATATTATTCATGTAGAAGGCGACGCTTCCAGTGCTTCTTACTTTTTAGCTGCAGGTGCGATTGGCGGCAGTCTTGCTGTGCAAGGTATTGATGCTAACAGTATTCAAGGTGATGTGAAATTTGCAGAGGCATTAGCGTTGATGGGCGGCGTGATTCACTATGGTGAAAATCAGATTACCGCGAGCAAACTTGAAAAGACAAAGTTAAAAGCCATTGATTTAGACTGTAACCATATTCCCGATGCCGCAATGACATTGGCTATTTTAGCGCTATTTGCTGAGGGAAAAACCACACTGCGTAACATTGCCAGCTGGCGCGTCAAAGAAACAGACCGCTTAACCGCAATGGCAAAAGAATTACGCAAAGTTGGCGCAACGGTTATTGAAGGTGAAGATTACATTACGATTACGCCACCTGCACAGTTAACACCAAATGCAGAAATTGATACTTATGATGACCATCGCATGGCGATGTGTTTTTCATTGGTCAGTTTAGGCAGTGTGCCTATCATCATTAATGATCCAAAGTGCGTTGCGAAGACTTTCCCAAACTATTTTGAGGAATTTCAGTCTATCGCACACTAAGTATTTAGATAGATGCCCACTCATGCTCATCTGTTTCACGCTTTTGGTGATGGTGATGAGCCCATGCTTTTTCGTGAAAGTAGAATACAATCGTGTTAATAGCTGGCTCAACAAGTGCTACCAGCCCGCCAATTAGCACACTACCTGTGAGCAAATAAGCCACAGTAAACGCAACGCTGAAGTGTAAAATAGCAAAAGTCATTGTTTTAATCATGTTGATTTCCTTAATATAATTGCTTTAAGAATTCATTATGATTGCTTTGCATACATCAATCCAATTGATTGTTTTTACCTATTTGATAAATTTTACTTATTGGACATTTAACTTTAAAGCTAACACGATTTAAATTTACGACTTAAAACCTTATGTCCTCCAACTTAATGATTCCAGTGATTGCGATAGACGGCCCATCTGCCTCGGGCAAAGGCTCGGTTGCTGAGCGCGTTGCCCATCAGCTTGGATTTCATTATTTAGACTCAGGTGCGCTATATCGTATAGTGGCATTGGCCGCACACAACAAGCAGATTGCATGGAACGATGGTGAAGCGCTTGGCGCAATGGTGCCTAATCTACAAATAGCCTTTAAAAATGGTGCCGTACTATTGAATGGAGAAGAGGTATCGGCTGCGATTCGCAGCCCTGCCATGAGCAAAGGGGCATCGCTAGTCGCCGTTCATCCAACAGTACGCCATGCTTTGCTCGAATTACAAAATAGCTTTAGAAAAGCGCCAGGTTTAGTGGCGGATGGTCGAGACATGGCCAGTGTCGTTTTTACTGATGCGCAACTGAAAGTTTTCTTAACCGCTCATGTTGAAGAGCGTGCAAACCGTCGTTATAAACAATTGATACAGCAAAATATTGCTGCTGATTACAATGTGATTCTACAAGATTTGCAGGAACGAGATGAGCGTGACAAAACCCGTTTTGCAGCACCTTTAATGCAAACAAAAGAAGCGGTTTTACTCAACACGGATAACCGCAACATTGCTCAAGCCGTTGACTTTGTCCTAAAACAATACTACACAAGTCTGCAAAAAACCAATTCTCAGCAATAAATGGTGATTAAGTCATTGAGCGCACGATATTTTTTGTGTAAAATGTGAAGTTCGTGTTAAGTTTTTGGCAGTCTATTTAAAATCACTTAAAACTTAATGTTAATTTAAACTTCCCCACTGCTAGGTGGGACTAAACTGGATACTCTTTTTTAATGTCTACTACTGACTCAACAACCTCTTCAAACCCAGAATCATTCGCCGCCCTATTTGAAGAAAGTTTATCGCGCCAAGAAATGCGCTCAGGCGAAGTTATCACTGCTGAAGTTATCTTTATCGACAGCGATCACGTTATTGTTAACGCGGGTTTAAAATCTGAAAGTGTGATTGACGCAAACGAATTTAAAAACCCTCAAGGTGAACTAGAAGTCGAAGTTGGTGACTTTGTAAAAGTAGCTATTGAGAAACTTGAAGATGGATTTGGTTCAACTATCCTTTCTCGCGATAAAGCGAAGAAAATGGAAGCTTGGCTTGACCTAGAAGATGCAATGAACGAAGGCCGCGTTGTTAAAGGCTATGTAAGCAGCCGTGTTAAAGGTGGCTTGCGCGTTTCTGTTAATGGCATCATGGCTTTCTTACCTGGCTCATTGGTTGATGTGCGTCCTGTAAAAGACACGACACCATTCGAAAACAAAGAGTGGGATTTCAAAGTCATCAAACTTGATCGCAAACGTAACAACATCGTTGTTTCACGTCGTGCCGTCATGGAAGTAACGGCAAGTGCTGATCGCGAAGCGCTAATGGAAACATTAGCTGAAGGCGCAACTGTTAAAGGTATCGTTAAAAACATTACTGACTACGGCGCATTCGTTGATTTAGGCGGTATCGATGGCTTACTACACATAACTGATTTGGCTTGGCGTCGTGTTAAGCATCCATCAGAAGTGTTAACAGTTGGTGATGAAGTAGAAGCTAAAATCTTGAAATTTGATCAAGAGAAAAACCGTGTTTCATTAGGCATCAAACAACTTGGTGATGACCCATGGGTTTCATTAGGTCGTCGTTACCCAGTAAGTACTCGCTTGTTTGGTAAAGTGTCTAACTTAACTGATTACGGTGCGTTTGTTGAAGTAGAACCAGGTATCGAAGGTCTTGTTCATGTTTCAGAAATGGATTGGACAAACAAAAACATTCATCCAGGCAAAATTGCACAATTAGGCGATGAAGTTGAAGTGATGATTCTTGAAATTGATGAAGATCGTCGTCGCTTATCATTAGGTATGAAACAATGTAAACCAAATCCTTGGGATGATTTTGCAGCAACACACGCTAAAGGTGACAACGTTGCAGGTCAAATCAAATCAATTACTGACTTTGGCGTGTTTATTGGCTTGCCTGGCAATATTGATGGTCTGGTGCACTTATCTGATTTGTCATGGACACAAACTGGCGAAGAAGCAATTCGTAACTTTAAAAAAGGCGACGACTTACAAGCTGTTATTTTAGCGATTGATGTTGAAAAAGAGCGCATTTCTTTAGGTGTTAAACAGTTAACTGAAGATCCTAGTGGTGAAACAGCATCAGTGAGTTCTGATGATACTGCCAAGCCAAAAGCGAAAGCAAAAACTGTAGCTGCAAAACCATCAGCTGAAGAAGCGGCTGCTGCATCAGGCAACACCAATCTTGGCGCGCTACTAAAAGCGAAGATGGAAGACAAGAAGTAATCATTAGTCAATTAGAAAAGACCATATAGCCATGACAAAATCTGAACTAATCAACTTACTTGCGGAATGCTTTCCGCAGCTTGTTGTGAAAGATGCTGAGTTATCTGTTAAAACGATTTTAGATGCAATGACGGATAATTTATCAACAGGTGAACGTATTGAAATTAGAGGCTTCGGTAGTTTTAGCCTTAACTATCGTCCGCCTCGTTTAGGTCGCAACCCTAAAACTGGTAGCAAAGTGCAAGTGCCTGCTAAGCATGTGCCGCATTTTAAAGCTGGTAAAGAGTTACGCGATCGCGTGGATTTAGCTGTCTAGTCTTGTTTTATTTGCGTTGATAAAAAACGGTACATCGACGATGTGCCGTTTTTTTTATTCTTTTTTTCTTTATCATTAGCCCCAAGCCAAACGCTTAGGTAAAATGATAACAATCTAAAAATGAGCATGACATGACAATTGAATTCGAATATTGGTGGCTATTAATTCTCCCCCTATTTTTCATCCTAGGCTGGATAGCTGCACGTGTTGACATCAAACAAATTATTGCTCAATCCACCATGTTACCCGCCGCTTATTTTAAAGGACTAAATTTCTTAATTGGCGATCAACATAATAAAGCAGTCGAAGCTTTTTCTGAAGCTATGCATGCTAATAGCGATTCGTTAGAGTTGCATTTTGCCCTTGGTAGCTTGTTTAGACGAACAGGCGAAACTGATCGCGCTATTAATATGCATTTGAATTTATTAGACAAAAAAGAGCTCACGAAAAACCAAAGAGATGCGGTTAAAGCAGAGTTGGCGCTAGATTATTTAAAAGCAGGCTTATATGACCGTGCAGAGGAGCTGTTTATTAACTTAACAGATAATCGCTATCGTCAGCCTGCCTTACACGCTTTATTAGAAATTTATGTACGCGAACGTGAATGGCTACAGGCGGTTGAAACCGCAATAGAATTGGAGCGTTTATCTGGCATTCCTTTTAGAAAAGAAATTGCACAATACCACTGTGAGTTAGCCATGAATGCCATGATTGATCAACAACCTGATCAAGTACGTATCCACCTTGCCAATGCGTTAAATGCCAACAAAAAATGTATCCGCGCCAACGTGTTATTAGGTGAGTCGGAAATGCTGTCAGGCAGTCATGCCGCAGCAATCTCGCACTGGAAACACATTGAGTTTCAAGATCCTGAGTATCTTGGGCTGGTTGCGACCAAACTATTGCAAAGCCATGCTGCACTTGATAAGCTCAAAGAAGGTATGGCTTTACTGAAAACCTATTTAGATAACTATAAGCTACCTTCTATCATGTATGCATTATATGAAGCAACGATTGCAGAAGAAGGCGCAAAGAGTGCGGCGATATTAGCTAGAAATGAACTGATTAGACAACCTAGTCTGCAAACGCTTGATCAGCTATTACAAGCACGCGCAATGGCTGAACATGCAAATAAAAGTGAAAATGATCAAGATATTCAATTGATGCAACAAACCGTCCGTAATGCGATCGGCAATCGCGCCGCTTACCATTGCAACCAATGTGGGTTTCGCGCTAAACAATATCATTGGCAGTGCCCTGCTTGTAACGCTTGGGAATCGCTTCCTTCTGAACCGAGTGAAGCGATAAGCCGTACCATGACCATTAAAAAATGATGTTTAAAAACTAACCATGACTGACTCTAAAATTACTGATTCAAAAATAATAGTAGCACTCGATTATGCCAATGCAAAAGACGCCCTCGCTTTGGTTGATCAATTAGATGCCAACTGTTGTAAATTAAAAGTAGGCAAAGAGCTATTTACCGCGGCGGGCCCGGCATTAGTAGAAAAGTTGGTCGCTAAAGACTTTAAGGTCTTTCTAGATTTGAAATTTCATGACATTCCAAACACGGTAGCAAAAGCGTGCAAAGCGGCTAGCAACTTGGGCGTATGGATGCTTAACGTGCACGCTAGCGGAGGCAGCGCGATGATGCAGGCCGCATTAGAAGGCGTTAATCAATCAAATGAAAATCCATACCTGATTGCAGTGACTGTGTTAACGAGTATGAATCAAGCAACATTATCAGAAATCAACATTCAACAAACAATCGAACAGCAAGTACTGGCGCTCGCGCAACTAACACAAACGGCTGGATTACATGGCGTTGTTTGTTCTGCACAAGAAGCGACGTTATTAAGAAAACAGGTTCATCCAGACTTCTTGCTGGTCACTCCGGGCATTCGCCCCGCAAACGCTAGTAAAGACGATCAATCACGCATTGTGACACCGCAGGATGCGCTGCAACAAGGCGCCAGCTATTTGGTGATCGGACGCCCGATCACCCAAGCAGAACAACCTGCCAAAGCGCTACAAGATATTCTGCAATCCATCTAATCTTATTTTTTGATTGACCAAACGATCAACTAAGCGGTAGACTTTTATTGTCCTTACATTCTGTATGGTCACAACAATAATAAAAGGAAATAATAAGATGAAAAAAACAATTCTTAGTCTATTAATCGCACTTAGTTTAAGTTTTAGCGCTTTTGCAGCGGTCAACATTAACACAGCATCCAAAGCAGAGCTGGAAACCTTAAATGGTATCGGTGCAAATAAAGCCACAGCCATTATCAAATACCGTAAAGAAAATGGTAATTTTAAATCGGTTAACGATTTGACCAATATCAAAGGTATCGGTCCTAAAATCATTGAAAAGATTGGTAAAAACGCCACGGTATCAAGCAAAACAAGCGTTGCTGCGACCGCAGAAACTAAACCAAAAAAAGCAAAATAAAAGCGCTCTGAATTGGTTTAAGTTTTAACGCGTAATAAAAAAACCCGCTTAGGCGGGTTTTTTTATTTAACGCTCTATGACTACTTAACTTTCATGCCAGCTTGCGCCCCACTATCAGGACTCAAAATAAATGGCCCGCCGCTTTCATCACTGGCCGCTAACACCATGCCTTCGCTCATGCCAAACTTCATTTTACGTGGCGCAAGATTCGCCACCATCACGGTTAATCGGCCTTTTAGTGTTTCGGGATTATAAGCTGATTTAATCCCCGCAAAGATTTGGCGTGTGTTTTCTTCACCAATATCCAAAGTCAGCTTCAATAACTTATCCGCACCTTCTACATGCTCAGCATTGATGATTTTAGCGATACGTAAATCGACCTTGGTAAAATCATCAATGTTGATATAGTCTCCATCTGAAGCTTCTTTCGGCGCTTCTACTTTTACAGCGGCTATTTTTGTAGCATCTGCTTTGGCAGCTATCGCTGTACCTTGTAAGTTTTCTTTGTTAGCTTCTACCATTGCTTCTATCGCCTTTGAATCAATTCGTGTAATTAGATGCTCATATGAATTAATAATATGTCCAGAAGGAAGTAAATTACTATCTGTATCAACATCTTTCCATTGAAGGGGAGGAACACCCAAAAACATTTCCACTTCACTAACAATTTTTGGCAAGACTGGCTTAAGCAAAACACTCAAATCTTTAAACAATCTAATTGCATCACTACAAACAGTGTGCAACTCTTCAGTCTTAGTTTCATCTTTTGCTAAGTCCCATGGTTTTTTTTCTGCTATATATTGATTAACAATATCTGCAAAACCCATAATCCCTTTAATTGCTTTAGAATAATCTCTGGCTTGATAAGCCTCCTTAACAAAGGTAGAAGTGAAAGCACCCGTTGTCAAAATATTACTAATATCCGTCTTATCTGATAAGCGCCCATCGAAGCGTTTATTAATGAACCCTGCAGTGCGGCTAGCAATATTGATATATTTACCAACCAAATCACTATTTACCCGCGCAACAAAATCTTCTAAATTCAAGTCGATATCTTCCATCGTTGAATTTAGCTTAGCGGCATAGTAATACCGCAAATATTCTGGATTTTTGACATGGTCTAAATAACTGCGTGCGGTAATAAAGGTGCCGCGAGATTTAGACATTTTTTCACCATTAACGGTTAAAAAGCCATGCGCAAACACTTGCGTCGGCGTACGATAACCACTGTACTCCAGTGTTGAAGGCCAAAATAAAGCGTGGAAATACAGAATATCTTTACCGATAAAATGATAAAGCTCAGTCTGGCTATCTTTTTTCCAATATTCATCAAAATCTAAACCTTTTTTATCGCAAAGATTTTTGAAGCTCGCCATATAGCCAATCGGCGCATCTAACCACACATAAAAATACTTGCCTGGTGCATCTGGAATTTCGAAACCAAAATACGGCGCATCGCGTGAAATATCCCAATCATTTAAGCCACTTTCAAACCACTCGCCCATTTTGTTGGCAGCTTCACCTTGCAAGGTACCAGAACGTGTCCACTCTTTCAAAAAGGCTTCACAATCCGATAATTTAAAGAAGTGATGTTCCGTCTCTTTACGCACTGGCGCAGCACCAGATACCGCCGAATAGGCTTCAATTAATTCAGTTGGATTATAAGTAGCGCCGCACACTTCGCATGAGTCACCATATTGGTCTTTAGCATGGCATTTAGGGCATTCGCCTTTAATAAAACGGTCAGGCAAGAACATATTTTTAACAGGGTCATAAAACTGCTCAATGGTTTTGGTGACAATTTTGCCATTGGTTTTTAACGCTTTATAAATATGTTGAGAAAGCGTTTTATTTTCATCTGAATTAGTCGAATAATAATTATCGAAGCTAACCAAGAATTCATCAAAATCTGCACTATGTTCTTTATGCACACCTTCAATTAAGGCTTCAGGCGTAATGCCTTCTTTTTCCGCTCGCAACATAATCGGCGTGCCGTGCGTATCGTCCGCACAGACGTAATGCACTTCATGTCCCTGCATTTTTTGAAATCTAACCCAGATATCAGTCTGGATATATTCGACTAAATGTCCAAGATGAATGCTGCCGTTTGCGTAAGGAAGTGCTGAAGTAACGAGGATTTTGCGTGCCATGGTAAATGAACCGATTATGCTAAAAACGTTATTTTAACAAATGCGCGCCACTTAACCTAAGTTTAATCTGCATCAGCGCTTGTCATTAAAGCTTTCTGTATTTGTCGTATTTTTTAAAACAATTCGTAACAAAATGGTATAGAAATTCCAAACCAACTTATCGACAATGCTAAACAAAATGGAATTGACGTGCCCACCAACTGGCCATTACCAAAAACCCTAAATTAAATTGAATCTGCATTTTTGGTGATCATCTGCTCTATATCAAGTGCAACTTTGTGTTGTCAGCCCTTTTAAATTTCTCCGCTGCTCCCATAAAAAGGGGTTATCGACATTAACAGTGATTTAACAAGATACTAAGAGCGATCGATAAGTCATTAATTACCCTACCAAAGTAATTTAATCGCTAATATTCATATTAATGTAGAAAAGCAATCACCAGCAATGACGAGTCAGCGCATTTGCGCTAAAATACTTGATTTATTTACTCAAGAATTATGGCAAGGATTAACATGGATATTACGGAACTTCTCGTTCAAACTACATTGAAATTATGTGTGGACCCAAACACAGGTAAAGACTTTATTAGCAGTAAATCTGCCAAAAATATTCAAATCAAAGATAACAATATTAGCCTAGACATTATCCTTGGCTATCCTGCTAAAAGCTTATTAGATGATATAAAAACTCTAGTGACCAATGACTTGGAAGCATTGGATGGCGTTGGTGAAGTGAACGTTAATGTTGGTAGCCGTATTGTCTCGCACAAAGTGCAACAAGGCGTTAACTTACTGCCAAATGTGAAAAATGTGATTGCCGTGGCTTCAGGCAAAGGTGGCGTTGGTAAATCTACGACATCGGTTAACTTAGCACTCGCGCTAGCGGCAGAAGGTGCAACCGTAGGCTTATTAGACGCAGACATTTATGGTCCAAGCCAACCACAAATGCTAGGCCTTAGCGGTCGCCCAGACAGTTCAGATGGTAAAAGTATAGAGCCGATGGAAGCTTATGGCATTCAAGCCATGAGCATTGGTTTTTTAGTCGACACCGATACGCCAATGGTTTGGCGCGGGCCTATGGTCACCGGGGCGTTAGAACAGCTATTACGTGACACAAAATGGCGTGATTTAGACTATTTGATCATTGACTTACCGCCTGGTACGGGTGATATTCAACTAACGCTTGCGCAAAAAATTCCAGTGACGGGTGCCATTATTGTCACGACACCGCAAGACATTGCCTTGCTTGATGCCCGCAAAGGCTTAAAAATGTTTGAAAAAGTTGGTATTCCTATTTTAGGTATTGTCGAAAACATGAGTACGCATATTTGTAGCAACTGCGGTCATGAAGAACACATTTTTGGCGCAGGTGGTGGAGAAACAATGTGCAAAGATTACAACGTCGATTTACTTGGAAGCTTACCGCTAGACATCAGAATTCGCGAACAAGCTGATAATGGCAAACCAACCGTTGTTGCAGAGCCAGATAGCGCTATTGCAGCCACTTATAGATCAATTGCACGCCAAGCCGCGATTAAAATTGCCAACGCAGGTCTAGACCACAGCACTAAATTTCCAAATATTGTGATTCAAAATACTTAAATCAGCATAGTTATTTTCAATCATGCAGTATGAATAAAAAAAGCGCTTTAAAAAGCGCTTTTTTAATTTGAATCAAGTAGCAAATCTTACTTCAAAACAACACCAAAACAATACACATCAGCGCCATTTTTACCTGTAATTAACGTAGCAGGAATCGCCACGCCATTGCGCCAGTGATCAACAGCTTCTTGTTTACCCGCACCGGTGACTAAAAACATCACTTCAGTTGTATTATTTAAACGATTTTGGCTAATCGTAATCCGATCTGCAGGGGGCTTTGGTGCGTCAAATACTGGCACTGCATCTGCACTATTGTCGACTACTTGGTTAGGGAATAGGCTGGCAGTATGGCCATCCTCACCTAAGCCTAATATCACCAAATCAAAAGTACGCACATTTTTTAATATGTCCGTATATGCTTTCGCACCAATGATATTCCCTAGCTCCGCAGGAATATCGTGTATTTGCTGCTCAGGAATCGCGACTTTACTTAACCATGCGTCGCGCGCCATTTTACTATTGCGCTCAGCATGATCAACAGGTAAGCAACGATCGTCATTATGATAGACATGCCAATTCGCCCAATCGGCTTGTTGTTCGCTCAACAGTTGATAAACCGCCTTGGGCGTGCTGCCGCCAGCCAAAACGATATAAAAGCTACCTAGCGTTTTAATTGCCTTATCAGCAGCTTGTAAAATTCTAGTGGTGGCGGCTTGATTAATAGTGTCTTGCGAGTCAAAACAATGCCAGCGAGCAGCAGATGATTGCATCATAATACAAAAAACCTTACATTTTATTATCGGAGATGATTAAGTCATGCGATTGCATTTGCTATAATTATACTTGTTCTCACACAATTATCGGCTGAAAAATGACTAAAAAAATTGATCCTTGCACCCTTGTACTCTTTGGGGCGAGCGGAAACCTGTCTCGCGTTAAACTCATGCCAGGCTTATATCGCTTAGATTCACTAGGCAGATTACCTGACGATATGAAAATTTTATCGGTTGGAAGATCACCAGTTACACCTGAAGCTTGGCAAGCAGAAATACTCAAAATGTTAGAGGCTAAATTTTATAATGGTCTCGACGAAGCTGTTTTTAAACGCTTTATTGCGCGCAATCATTATCAAGAAAATGGTTCTGATGATCCTGATGCAATGCATAAATTAGCTGCGCGTTTAAATGATGATAGTGTTTTTCCACAAAACTTTGCTTATTTCTTGTCTATTCGCCCTGTCGATTTTGCACCAGTGGTTGAACAATTGGCGGCTGTTGGCTTAACTGATGACAGTCAATACTGGAGACGGGTACTGATTGAAAAACCATTTGGTACCACCTTAGAAAAAGCGCAACAACTACAGGCGTCGATTACAAAACATTTAAAAGAAGAGCAAATCTATCGCATCGATCATTATTTAGGTAAAGCTGCTTTGCAAAATATTATGCTAACGCGTTTCGCTAATCACATGTTCGAGCCGCTTTGGAACAATGCGCATATTGATCATGTGCAAATCACCAATAATGAAACCCTTGGCGTTGGTGACCGCACTGAGTTTTACAATAGCACAGGCGCTTTGCGTGACATGGCACAAAGCCATTTATTGCAAACCTTAGCGTTAGTCGCAATGGAAAAACCAGCGAACTTTAATCCTGATAGCATTCGCGCAGAAAAAATTAAACTATTGCAATCTATCCGCCCAATTGATAAAGCGAATCTATATAAACAAGCTTTTCGTGCGCAATATAAAGCAGGTCAGGTACAAGCACGTGACGGCCATTCAGAGCACGTAAAAGGCTATATTGATGAATTAGGTAAAGCGAGTTCTGTTGAAACTTATGCGGCAATTAAATTATTTATCGATAACCCTCGCTGGAAAGGCGTGCCCTTCTACGTACGCACTGCAAAACGCATGCATGAAGGTAGTACCGCTATTTCTATCCGCTTTAAAAAAGCGCCGATGGAACTGAAAGAAGGTCAACAACAAAACTGGTTAATTCTCAGCATTCAACCAAAAGAGAGTATTAAGCTTGAGATTCAAACCAAAGTGCCAGGATTAGATATTGCAACGCGCTCAATCAGTATGGATGGCCAACTTCGCCAAGCGACAGATGACAGCGTTGACTCATATGAAACCTTATTACTCAATCTAATGGAAGGCGATGCTTCCTTATTCTTACATATTGATGAAGTGCAAGCGCAGTGGAAACTGATTGATCCAATTGTTGAAAGTTGGGCAACCGACAAAACGCCGGTACATCAATACACAGCTGGCAGCCGTGATCCTAGTGAGTCTAAGGTGATTTTTGAATCTGAAGATCAATTCTGGCGCTACAGCATTGAATTAGACGGCGATACGCATTAAATGAATATAGCAATTAAGTAGCGAAGCTTGTTAAAAAGTTGTAAAACAATCAGCATTTTATTGTTATGATTGTTTCTCATGAAAAGCGGAGTTAATCTCCGCTTTTTATCTAATCCGCGTTCAAATAACGCAACCAGATTAATAGACAAACCAGACAAATTATTAGGCAAATCAATGAGTATTAAATCAGACAAATGGATACGTAAAATGGCGGAGCAACACGGCATGATTGAACCGTTTGAGCCGAATCAAGTTAAACTAAGTCCAACAGGTGAACGCATGGTGTCATACGGCACATCTAGTTATGGCTATGATATTCGTTGCTCTAGAGAATTTAAGCTGTTCACCAATATCAATAGTACGATTGTGGACCCGAAAAATTTTGACCCTAATTCGTTTGTTGAAGTGGAGCAAGATTTTTGTATTATTCCACCCAATTCATTTGCATTAGCACGTACGGTGGAATATTTCCGTATTCCGCGTAATGTGTTAACTGTTTGCTTGGGCAAATCAACTTATGCACGTTGCGGCATTATTGTTAACGTCACGCCATTTGAACCAGAGTGGGAAGGTTATGTCACATTGGAATTCAGCAACACAACGCCGCTACCCGCTAAAATTTATGCCAATGAAGGTTGTGCGCAGGTGTTATTTTTCGAAGCAGATGCTGATGACGTTTGCGAAACAAGCTATAAAGACCGTGGTGGAAAATATCAAGGCCAAGTTGGCGTTACACTACCAATAACTTAGTATTTAAAGATTAGGTAAAAATACATGAAATTTAGATTTCCAATTGTCATTATTGATGAAGATTTTCGTACTGACAACTCTTCTGGACTAGGCATCCGCGTGTTAGCAAAAGCCATCGAAGAGGAAGGCATTGAAGTATTGGGTGTCACCAGTTATGGTGATTTAGCCTCTTTTGCGCAACAGCAAAGCCGTGCATCTGCCTTTATTTTATCGATTGATGATGAAGAAATTGTAGAAGAAAAACCTGAAGCAATTGAAACCTTACGTTCATTCGTAAAAGAAATTCGTTACCGCAATGATGATATTCCTATCTTCTTGCATGGCGAAACACGGACCAGTCGTCACATTCCAAACGATGTGTTACGCGAGCTACACGGCTTTGTACATATGTACGAAGATACGCCAGAATTTATTGCCCGCTTAATTATTCGTGAAGCAAAAACCTATCTTGAAGGTTTGCCACCGCCATTTTTTAAAGCATTAACGCATTATGCTGCCGATGGCTCTTATTCTTGGCACTGCCCTGGCCATTCTGGTGGCGTTGCCTTTTTAAAGTCGCCTGTTGGCCAAATGTTCCATCAATTTTTTGGTGAAAATATGTTGCGTGCTGATGTGTGTAATGCGGTTGATGAGCTTGGTCAATTATTAGATCACACTGGCCCAATCGCTGCGTCAGAACAAAATGCTGCGCGCATCTATAACTGCGATCATCTTTATTTTGTGACTAATGGCACATCGACTTCTAATAAAATTGTTTGGAACTCTACCGTAGCCCCCGGTGACATTGTTGTAGTTGATCGTAATTGCCATAAATCTATCTTGCACGCCATTATTATGACGGGTGCGATTCCAGTGTTTTTAATGCCAACCCGTAATCATTTTGGCATCATTGGGCCAATTCCAAAAAGCGAATTTGCTTGGGAAAATATTCAAAAGAAAATTGCACAAAATCCATTTATTACTGATAAAAATGCCAAGCCGCGGGTGTTAACAATTACCCAATCAACTTATGACGGCGTACTGTATAACGTAGAAGAAATTAAAGAAATGCTCGATGGCAAAATCGATACTTTGCATTTTGATGAAGCATGGTTACCGCACGCGACCTTCCATGATTTTTACGGCGACTATCATGCCATTGGTGAAGATAGACCGCGCTGTAAAGAATCGATGGTATTCTCAACGCAATCAACCCACAAACTATTAGCTGGATTAAGCCAAGCTTCACAAATTTTGGTTGAAGACGCAGTGAATAATAAACTCGATCGTGATGTATTTAATGAAGCATATTTGATGCATACCTCAACCAGTCCGCAATATTCGATTGTGGCAAGTTGTGATGTAGCCGCTGCCATGATGGAAGCACCAGGTGGAAAAGTATTGGTTGAAGAGTCAATCATGGAAGCCCTCGACTTCCGCCGCGCTATGCGAAAAGTGGATGAAGAATGGGGCGCAGACTGGTGGTTTAAAGTTTGGGGACCTGATGATTTGTCAGAAGAAGGCATCGAAGAGCGTGACGCATGGATGTTAAAAGCCAATGAAGATTGGCATGATTTCGGCGACTTGGCTGAAGGCTTTAATATGCTTGATCCGATTAAAGCAACCATCATTACGCCAGGCTTAGACATACATGGCACGTTCTCTGAAAAATTCGGTATACCCGCTGCGATTGTGACCAAATACTTAGCTGAACATGGCGTGATTGTCGAAAAAACAGGTTTGTATTCATTCTTTATTATGTTCACTATCGGCATTACCAAAGGCCGTTGGAACACCATGGTGGCTGCCTTGCAGCAATTTAAAGATGATTACGATAAGAATCAGCCGATTTGGAAAGTGTTGCCAGAATTTGCGCAAAAGCATCCATTATATGAACGTTTAGGTTTACGGGATTTATGTAAGCAAATTCACGATGTTTATAAAGCTAATGACATTGCACGCCTTACCACCGATATGTACTTATCAAACATGGTTCCTGCCATGAAGCCAACGGATGCATTCGCTAAAATGGCCCATCGCGATATCGACCGCGTTTCTATCGATAGCTTACAAGGTCGCACGACGGCTGTACTATTAACGCCTTATCCTCCAGGCATTCCACTATTGATTCCAGGCGAGCAATTTAATCAGGTGATTATTGATTATCTCAAATTTGCGCGCATGTTTAATGAGCGCTTTCCTGGTTTTGAAACTGATGTACACGGTTTAGTTAAAAAAGTTGTCAATGGAAAAGCCATTTATTACGTTGATTGCGTGCGCACCTAAACTGTTTATGCTGACTTATCAATGCTCCGTCGTTGATAAGTCACATAACTAAACGCCAAACCATTTTCTGCTAGATGCGATTCCCGCGCGATTTCATCCCATTGCGTTAAATCTAGATCTGCTAAAAAAGCATCCCCTTCAAAGTCTGCATTCACCTTAGTCAAATACAGTTTATCCGCATACTCAAAACCCTGTTGATACAACTCAGCTCCACCAATCAGAAACACCTCATCATCGCCAGCGCAAACAGTAAGTGCTTGTTGGATGCTATGCACGACAATAGCACCTTCAACCTGATACTGCTTATTCCGCGTCACAATCACAGTTGTTCTACCGGGCAATAAACGCCCTAAAGACTCATACGTTTTACGCCCCATGACAATATGATGCCCCATGGTTAAGACTTTAAAACGCTTTAAATCTTCAGGCAAATGCCAAGGTAAAGTATTGTTAATACCAATCACATGGTCATTGGCAACGGCGACGATAATAGAAAGTGTTGTCATTTATTTATACGCTAAATGGATAAGCAATCGCTGGATGGCATTCATAACCTTGCACCTCAAAATCATCAACCGTTACCCATGTCTCTAAATCTTCTAAGGTTTTAATATCAGGGTTAATCATGAGTGTTGGCGATGCAAATGGCGCGCGTTTGAGTTGAGTGTTTTGCATTAAATCCAGCTGATCTTCATAAATATGGGCATTGACAATTTTATGATAAGCCTTAGCTGCTTTATGACCGGTAATCTGCGCCATGATGGCGAGCAGAAAATAGACTTGCACCATATTAAAATTTAAACCTAATGGTACATCACAGCTTCTTTGGGTGCTGTTGAGGTAGAGCATCCCATCTAGCAATGAAAAGTGATGACTATACATACAAGGCCTTAAACACCCCATATGAAAAACACCGGGATGATAAAAGGTATAAATTTCACCACGGTTATCGATACCAGCGCGCAAATTATCATAGATATTTTTCAGCACATCAACCGAGCCACCATCAGGTTTAGGGAAATTACGCCCTACTTTACCGTAGATTAGTCCGCAATCATCTTGGCCTTTACGATAAGGGTTTGTTAACCAATCGTTGTTTTCGTTGGCATTAGCATCCCATGTTTTAGTCCCTATTTTTCTAAAATCTGCCGCATTATTGTAACCGCGGATATAACCAATCATTTCCGCAATAGCAGATTTATAGTAACTTTTTCTGGTGGTCACTAACGGAAATTGACCTTGCTCAACATCATAAGTTAAATCTGCATTAATCACCGTTAAGCATCGTTTGCCTGTTCTTTTATTTTCGACCCATTTACCTTCGTCAATAATTCTTTGGCAAAGTGCTAAATACTGTTTCATACGACTTTTTCTAGGATAAAGGCTTTAATGGCATCCACGTTTACATCCATCACGGTAAACTTCTGCGGCAACTCTTCTATGCCATCTAAGCTGGCTGGTCTTGGTGGCACATCACCTAAGGCTTCGACCAAAGCATCTTCAAATTTAGCTGGCAATGCAGTTTCAAGCACTACCATTGGCTTACCCTTCTCTTTGTATTCCAATGCCACTTTGAGGCCGTCAGCTGTATGCGTATCGATGACTATGCCATATTTTGCATTGGTAGCCCGTATCGTATCCATGCGCGCTTCGTGGTTGCTGCTACCTGAAACAAAACCAAATGTTTTGACTTTTCGTAATAGTTGCTGAATATCAAATGCGCCACCTTGATCAACACCAGCCCACAACTCACGCACTTTGTCGCCATTTTGATCTAATAAATCATAAATAAAACGCTCAAAGTTTGATGCTTTACTGATATCCATAGAAGGGCTTGAGGTGTGATAGGTATTCGCTGAACCGCGCGGACGATAAACGCCCGTTCTAAAGAACTCGTCTAACACGTCATTCTCATTCGTGGCCACAACCAAGCGATCAATCGGCAAACCCATCATACGCGCAATATGCCCTGCACAGACATTACCAAAGTTGCCTGATGGTACAGAGAAATCTACTTTTTGATCATTCCTATCGGTGACCGCAAAATAACCTTTAAAGTAATAAATCACTTGCGCAACGATGCGACCCCAGTTGATGGAATTGACTGCGCCAATTTTGTATTTTGCTTTAAAAGCTGCATCATTAGATACCGCTTTGACCATATCTTGGCAATCATCAAATACGCCATTCACCGCAATATTAAAAATATTATCGTCTTGTAAACTAAACATTTGTGCAGCTTGAAAGCGGCTCATTTTCATATGCGGTGACAACATAAAAACGCGTATGCCTTTTTTACCACGCATCGCATATTCAGCAGCAGAGCCAGTATCACCAGACGTTGCGCCTAAAATATTAGTGGTTTCGCCACTTTTAGTCAGCACATATTCAAATAAATTGCCAAGCAATTGCATAGCCATGTCTTTAAACGCTAACGTTGGGCCGTTAGAAAGTGATAATAAATATAAATCATCCTCAAGTTTAACCGTTGGTGTAATGTCTTCTGCCCGTTGACCTTTACGGGTAAAACTATAGACTTCTGCGGTGTACGTTTTATCAATAATCGCACGTAAATCATCTGCTGGAATATCATCATCGGCAATTAAACGAGACAATATCGCAAAAGCTAACTCAGCATAATGCATATCGCGCATTGCTGTTAAATCCGCATCGTCAAATTGCGGATAGTGATCAGGCAGGTATAGGCCGCCATCTGGTGCTAATCCGCCAAGCAATACTTGGCTAAAACTTAATGCAGGAGAGTGCCCACGTGTACTTAAATATTTCATGCTTAACCTAATGTCTCCATACGCAATTTAATAATGCTGCCGGTAACAGCAGCTAATGCTTCAATTTCTGAAATTGCAGCATTCATATTTTTCTCAATCGTTTTATGCGTTAAAAAAACCATATCTGTTTCTGTTATATCTGCTGGCTGTTCTTTTTGAATCATGGCATCAATTGAAATGCCTCTATCCGCTAATATTGTAGTCACAGCCGCAATAACACCTGGCTTATCCGTCGCAACCATGCGTAAATAATAAGCGCTGTTAATCTCTGCAATTGGCAACACGGCTAAGTCTTGCACTTGATCCGCTTGATAACCTAATGCTGGCGGACGTTGCGTGACAGTTGCATCTTTTAGCCTTGCTACATCAATCAAATCAGCAATGACTGCACTAGCCGTTGGTTCAGCGCCTGCGCCTGCGCCATAATATAAGGTAGGTCCAACCGCATCACCTTGCACGACCACTGCGTTCATTGCGCCATCCACATTTGCTACTAAGCGGTTTTCAGGAATCAAGGTTGGATGCACACGCAACTCAACGCCTTGTTCAGTGCGTTTGGCAATGCCGAGCAATTTAACGATATAACCCAGCTCTTTCGCATATTGAATATCTGCTTGAGTTAATTTTGTAATACCTTCTGTATATACTTCATCAAATTTAAGTGGCATGCCAAATGCAATAGCAGACATAATCACCAATTTGTGTGCAGCATCAATCCCTTCGACATCAAAAGTAGGGTCCGCTTCTGCATAGCCTAAGCGTTGCGCTTCGCCAATCACGTCTTGATAGGCCAGGCCTTTTTGGCGCATTTCTGTCAAAATAAAATTGGTTGTGCCATTAATAATGCCAGCAATCCATTCAATACGGTTTGCACCCAAGCCTTCACGCAAGGCTTTGATAATTGGGATGCCGCCGGCAACTGCCGCTTCATAAGCAACCATGACGCCCATTTTTTGCGCAGCAGAAAAAATTTCATTCCCATGCAAAGCGATTAGGGCTTTGTTGGCCGTTACCACATGCTTTTTATTGGCGATGGCTTTTAATATTAAGTCTTTAGCAACGGTATAACCGCCTATCAGTTCAACAATGACATCAATCTCTGGATTTTCTACCAATGAAAAGGCATCATCAGTCACGTGTACTTCGCCTTGCGTCAACTCATTAGCCCGCTCAATATTGCTATCCGCAACATGAGTCACTTTAATGTTAATGCCAGTACGGCGTGACATCTCACCAGCATTCCGTTTTAATACGGTATAAGTACCGCCACCGACTGTTCCTAAACCCAAAATACCTACATTTAGTTCCTTCAAGCTTTTGCTCCAAATTTCATTCTATAATTTTTTAAGAATCTCGCTATGCGATTAATCGCCACCGTCAAATCATCCACATTGGGTAAAAACACCACACGGAAATGATCGTCTGATTTCCAGTTAAAACCCGAGCCTTGCACTAATAATACTTTTTCTTCTTCTAATAAATCTAACACAAACTGCTGATCATTTTCGATTGGATAGATTGCAGAATCGAGTTTTGGGAATAAGTACATGGCCGCTTTTGGCTTAAAACAAGTTACTCCTGGAATCGCCACTAACATGTCATAGGCTAAATCGCGCTGTTTGCATAAGCGGCCACCTGGGGCAACTAAGTCATCAATACTTTGATAACCACCTAAAGCTGTTTGGATAGCAAGTTGACCAGGCACATTACTGCACAACCGCATAGAAGCGAGCATATTCAGCCCTTCAATATATTCTTGTGCATATGCTTTATCGCCAGAAATAATCATCCAACCAGCGCGATAACCACAGGCACGATAGTTTTTGGATAAACCATTAAATGTAACAAATAATACATCGTCCGCTAAAGATGCCATCGAAATATGCTCGTGACCATCGTAAAGCACTTTATCGTAAATTTCATCGGCAAAAATTACCAAACCATGATGGCGGGCAATTTCAATAATGCCTAATAGCGTGTCATTCGGATATAACGCACCTGTTGGATTATTGGGATTAATCACCACAATTGCACGCGTATTGGCATTAATTTTTGATTCAATATCTTGCAGATTGGGCAACCAGTTATTATCTTCCTCGCAAAGATAATGTCGTGCTGTACCCCCAGCTAATGTTGCTGCCGCTGTCCATAACGGATAGTCTGGCGCTGGCACCAGTACTTGGTCACCATTATTTAACAAGCCTTGCATCGCCATGACAATCAGCTCAGAAACCCCATTGCCAATGATAATATCATCAACCGTTACGCCTGCAATTTGCTTGCTTTGGGTGTAATGCATAATCGCTTTGCGCGGCTCAAACAAGCCTTTACTGTCGGTGTAAACACCAGATTTACTGATATTGCGCACCACATCCTGCTGAATTTCATCAGGCACTTCCAGACCAAAAACGCCAGGGTTACCAATATTGAGTTTAATGATACGCTGCCCTTCATCCTCCATCGCACGCGCACGCTCCATCACAGGACCACGAATGTCATAACAAACATTATCGAGTTTATTGGACTTTTTTAACTTCTCTTTGAGGGGCTTATTCATATTTGCATTCGCATTATAACCATGCCATTGAAGGCTAAAGATAATCACTTTTACTAAAAGTAGTTATCTTACCTTGTGATTACCTATGCAAGCAATAAACTAAGGTGCTAATCGATAATTTATCAACAGAATAACGCTTTGCACTTTTGACTTCATTGTGATGATTATGTTGATCGCTATCAATCCATTTCGATGTGCGATGAATTAAAACAGGCTGATTCAATACACAACTGATTAAATTTAGTTAAAATATTGTTTATGAAATTACATCTAACACACTCAGAAGGCACCAATCTCATTACCGCTTATGACAATGACTTTGTTGAAGTCAATAAACAGCGCTACAGCAACCATTTAATTGTCATGCCCAATCAAATCATTGACGATTGGTCAGTGGATGGTTTTGCTAAACTATCAGCGGCGCACTTTAACGACATGGTTGAGCTAAATCCTGAAGTTATTTTATTGGGAACAGGTAAAACTCACCAATTTGTGCATCCAAAATTAACGGCAGCACTGATGGAAAAAGGGATCGCTGTTGAGTGCATGACAACCCACGCGGCTTGCAGAACATATAATATTTTAATGAGTGAAGGTAGGCATGTAGCTGCTGCATTGCTGTTGGCGCGCCAATAATGAATCACGACTCAGCGGGATAAATACAGACACTACTGTGGAGATAATTAAATTTTTAAGCCGCGATATGTTACTACCATCTCTTTAAGCAACTATTGTGTGTTGCCAACGTTAAGGTCTTCTAGCACCCCTTTATATAAGGTTAGTTCTTGCAACATTTCCTGACCAACTGCTTTGGCTAAAGCGTTTAATCGCCCGTTAGATTGCTTACTCGCCCAACCTAAGTGAACTGACGCTATCGCAGGTTCATCTAACACAAGCAAAATTGTCGCAGCATCAAAGCGCAATTTGTTTGGAAAGACCGACTGTCCTGAGGATTACTGAGCACCCAGCATCCTATTTGCGCATCTCACTCAAACGAGCATCGCGAAAGCAATTACTATTTTCATTGCATACGCAAAATTTTATTAGGTAATTATAGATTTTTGGTTGATAGCGTTAATGTTGCGTTAGTGCCACCAAAGCCAAAGCTATTAGAAAGCGCTGTTTCAATTTTGACGTTATCAATGCGCTTTTGTACAATATTTAAGCCTTCCGCAGCTGGATCTAATGTTTCGATATTAGCAGAAGCCGCAATAAAATTATTTTCCATCATGATTAAGGTATAGATTGCTTCATTGACGCCTGCCGCACCTAAAGCATGGCCTGATAACGATTTAGTTGAAGCAATTGCCACTGACGAAGTGCCAAATACCTCACGAATCGCTTCTAACTCTTTGCTGTCGCCGACTGGCGTTGAGGTGCCATGCGTGTTGATGTAGTCCACTTCCTCAATGGGCTGCCCATCATGTCCTTGTAACGCCAATTTCATACAGCGCACAGCGCCCTCGCCGCTAGGTGCAACCATATCGTAACCATCTGATGTTGCGCCATAACCAATCACTTCTGCATAGATTTTTGCACCGCGTGCTTTGGCATGTTCATACTCTTCTAGCACCACAATACCGCCGCCGCCAGAGATGACAAAGCCATCTCTATCCGCATCATAAGTGCGCGAAGCTTTAGCTGGCGTTTCATTGTACTTAGTCGACAATGCACCCATGGCATCAAACAAAAAGCTCATAGTCCAATGCTCTTCTTCACCGCCACCAGCAAACACAATGTCTTGTTTCCCGAGTTGAATTTGCTCAACTCCAGCACCAATACAATGCGCACTGGTTGAGCAAGCAGAACTAATACCGTAATTAATACCTTTAATTTTGGCACCAGTCGCTAAACAAGCAGCAATACCGCTACTCATGGTTTTTGTCACCATATAAGGTCCAACACGACGAATGCCTTTTGCCGTCAACGTATTGGTGCTCTCTAACATGCTTTCAGTAGAGGTGCCACCCGCGCCAACAATCAAGCCAGTACGCACATTAGAAACCAATTCTTCGGGCAAAGCCGCATCTGCAATCGCTTCTTGCATCGCAATCCAGCTATAAGCATGACCTTTTGCCATAAAACGCAATAACTTACGATCAATTCGTGCTTCAATGTCTAAATTTTTAATAGACCCAGCCACATGCGAACGCAAGCCATGTTCCGCATACTCAGGTTGATAAGTAATCCCTGATTGACCTTCATAAAGGCTATGTTTAACTTCATCTTTATTGTTGCCTAGGCTAGATACAATGCCCAGACCAGTAATCACAACACGTTTCATCACGTGCTTCTCCCTACTAGCTAATTAAAAGTTATCTGTTCTTGTGAATAAACCCACACGTAAATCAGTTGCTACATAAATATCTCTACCATCAATACTCATCGTCGCATCGGCAATGCCCATGACCAATTTACGCATAATCACACGCTTCAAATCAATTGTATAGGTTGCCATTTTGGCGCTTGGTAATACTTGTCCAGAGAATTTAACCTCACCAGCGCCAAGCGCACGCCCTTTGCCAGGACCACCTTTCCATCCTAGATAAAAACCAACTAATTGCCACATTGCATCTAGACCCAAACACCCTGGCATCACAGGATCGCCAGTAAAGTGACAGTCAAAAAACCATAAATCTGGCGTGATATCTAGCTCCGCAATAATTTGTCCATTACCATATTGACCGCCTTCATCAGTAATGCTGACGATGCGATCAAACATCAACATTGGTGGCAAAGGCAATTGTGCATTGCCCTCACCAAACATTTCCCCACGTCCGCAGGACAATAACTCTTCTTTAGTATAACTATTTTGTTTTGGCATTATGTTTATTCTTTATTAGTTTAAATGGTAATTAACGCTATTTTCGCTGGAAAACGCTTTTCATGAAACCCCTATCTGCTATTTATATGATGAGCACGCCAAGATTTAACTATATCTTTTACTATACAAATCTGTACACACTTTGTTAAAAATAGTTTAATATTGTTTCATAATGTAATAATCAGCTTTTCATTCATACCAATCTTAATTAGGAAATCACGATGAGCGATCGTCAATTAACTGACTGGCGTCAACATGCGTTGGCATTAGAATCAGAAGTCAATAAAGTCGTTGTAGGTCAAAAAAACGCTATCCGATTAATTACCACTTCCATTTTTGCGCGCGGTCATGTGTTGCTTGAAGGGGATGTAGGTGTGGGTAAAACAACGTTACTACGTGCGATTGCGCGTGGTGTTGGCGGTGCTTACCAACGTATTGAAGGTACGATTGACTTGATGCCAAACGATTTGGTTTATCACACTTATTTAGGTGAGGACGGTAAACCACATGTTAGTCCTGGACCAATTTTAGAGGCTGGTGAAGATTTATCTATTTTCTTCTTCAACGAAATTAACCGTGCGCGTCCACAAGTGCATTCACTCTTATTACGGGTGATGGCAGAACGTACGTTGACCGCTTTTAATAAAGAACATCATTTTCCTCACATGCTAGTGTTTGCAGATCGTAACCAAGTGGAAAAGGAAGAAACGTTTGATATTCCGTCGGCTGCGCGTGATCGTTTCATGATGGAAATTCCAATTGTGGTGCCAAAAGATAAAGACATTATGGAGTCTTTGGTGTTTGATACACGCTTCCATAATGTAGATAAACTGGTTGCTGGTGTACCAGAAAATATCCTGCAATATAAGGAACTCAACGGATTTTCTGCGCTATTACAAGACAGCGTTACGGCTAGCCCTGCTTTACGCCAATATGCACTCGAATTATGGCAAGCGACAAAATCTCCACTAGATTATGGCGTCAAAGTCTCTGGTGTTGATATGAATCGGCTTGTTTTATCAGGCGCCAGTCCCCGCGGTATGGCGATGTTGTTAAGAGCGGCACGTGTAAATGCATGGCTTAATAATCGAGATGCAGTATTGCCAGACGATATTCATGCAGTATTCCACGAGACGATTGCGCATCGCGTGGTATTTAGTCCTGTTTATGAAATGCGCCGCACAGAAATCGCACGTGAAATGCTGAACGGTATTATTAATGTGATTGCTGCGCCGTAAAATCTTCACCCTCCAAGATTAATTGACGATGTCTTCAAATCCTATTAAAGAATTTAACTACCATATTAATTGGCGCTCCAACTCGCGCCGGCCTGGTAGCCATCGCAGTAACCAGCGTGGCATGGGGATGGATTTTCGTGGGCATGCTACTTTGCTATCTTATCCTGATCCGAGGCGAATTGATTTACGGCAGACCATCCGCGATCCGATGGAACAGATTTATGTGCGCATTTTTAATCAAAAGAGCGCAACGCCGGTGTTTGTTTTATGTGATATGTCTGGTTCTATGCAATATGGTAGTCATCAACGTAAAATTGCAATCGCGGCTGAAATTACACAATCTGTTGCCCAGTCAGTCACGCACAATGGCGATCCATTTGGCTTTATTGGCTTTGATGATGAGATACGCGAGGATTGGATTAGCACTTTATCGTCAAGACCACATATTGCGGTTGAGATGGCTGAACGATTAAAAGACTACCAACCGAGTGAAGTTGGCAGCTCCGCGCTCATTGATACCATTCGTATGTTGCCGCGTGAGCGCTCTTTAATCTTCTTGGTGTCTGATTTTCACATGCCAATGGCCGATTTAGAGGCTTCGCTGGTATTAATGCTGCGCCACCACATTATTCCTGTGGTGTTGTGGGATACATCAGAATATACCGACTTACCTGAGTTTGGTATTGCCAACGTTACAGATCCTGAAACAGGTGTAAAACGCACTTTATTCTTACGAAAAAAATATAGAGACCGTATTTTAGAAAGCTTTACGCAACGTCGTAAAGCCATTGAAGAATTATTTTTGCGCTTTGATATGCAACCTTTCTTTGTCACCAACCAATTTGATGCCGACTTATTAGGCGACTACTTTCACCAGTATGTCGCGGCTTAATCATGATGAGTAACCTTATGCGCCAACATTATAAAACACGTAATACATTTACTTACCTCTTCACGATGTGCCTTATATTTTTTGCGCACTATGTCTATGCTGAGGTGAAATTACCGAGTGTTGATGACCAATATGTTGAATTAATAGTAGCAGATCCAGTGCGTGATGCTGGCTATGTTGTTGGTGATATTCTCAATCGAAAAATCACGCTCACCATCAAAAAACCTTATCAGCTCATTGACGAATCCTTGCCTATTGTTGGTTACGAGCATCGCTACAAAGGCCAAGTTTCAGGGATTGAGTTATCTGCTATTGATAAAAAAACCACCAATAACAGCAATGGCGAAACCCATGTGCTAGATTTAAGTTATCAGGTATTCAAAACAAATCGTGTGGCAAAGCCAGCCGCATTAAGGGCAGAGATTCTAAGACTGCGCAATACAGAAAATATCAAAGAAGTAGTCGCATATCGCATCCCTTCTTTTAACTTTAGAATTTCTCCACTGTCCGTGATTGGCCAAGTTAAGCTAGACGAAGAAATGTATCCATTTATGTCACCCCTCACATTAGATAACAGCAAAATAACACTAAACATCAAAGTATTAGCTACTCTGTTAGCGTTGGCGCTGCTCGGGTTATTGTACATATTTGGTACGCTCGCTTGGCTGCCAAGAATGGGAGCGCCATTTGCTAAAGCCTATCGCGATATCAAAAAATTGAATGAATCGCCAGAAGATATCAAACAAGCCGTATCGCGCCTACATGAATCACTCAATAAAACAGCTGGCGGTAGTTTATTCAGTCATAACTTAGCTGCATTCATTACTAAAAAGCCAGCCTTTGCTCCAGCAAAGCAAGAGATTGAGCAGTTTTTTGGCTTATCGCATCAAGTATTTTTTGCAGACTCTTCAAATGCGCTTAATCACGATAAACCTAAGGCCTGGTTATTATCATTATGTAAAACGCTGCGCAACTGTGAGCGTGGTTTAGTACCAGACATTGCCAAAAGAGAGAGCACTTAATGGCATTCACCAATCCATTTGTGTTGTGGCTACTACCGCTAGCGTTTTTACCAATATTGCTCGAACGGTCAACTACCAGAAGTTACTCATGGGCAGAAATGCTACCGCATGACCCACTGTCTGAATTAATCGGTCTACTGCTAAAACTATTAGCAACCATCAGTATTGCTTTCATTATTGTCGGTATCGCCGATCCGCACACACTAGAACAAAAAGTTGAGAAAATTGGTATTGGTGCGCAAATCGGCTTAGTGCTTGATAGAAGTGCTAGTATGGACGACCCATTTTCAGGCGGTGTTGCAGCAGGTAATGTCGGAGAAACAAAGTCTGCCGCAGCAAGCCGATTAATGACCGAATTTGTTAATGCACGAGATAACGACATGTTGGGCATTATTACTTTTAGCAACTCAGCAATGTATGTATTACCTTTAACGCAAAACCGCAAAGCCGTCTTGTCTGCCATTAAAGCGACTTCTGGCAATGCCTTGTTTCAGACGAATATTGGTGCAGGATTAACCAGTTCTATTGGCTTATTTAAAGATGTACCAGATTCTGGTTCTCGGGCTATTATTTTGATTTCAGATGGTGCTGGCAGAGTGGATGGCATAGTGCAACAAAAGCTTAAAGCTTGGTTAAAACAATTTAATATTACTTTATATTGGATTGTCTTGAGACAACCAGGTGGCATCAGTATTTTTGACCCAAAATATGAAAACTGGAAAGAAGTTGAATTGCCACCGGTACAAATTGAATTGCTCAATTTTTTTAAAACATTGGATACCCCTTTTCAAGCCTATGAAGCGGATGACCCTAAGTCATTAGAAACCGCTATCTTTGATATTAATAAAAAAGAAAAGAAACCCATTACTTATTTGGAAAAAATTCCTGGCAAAAACTTTACCCAACTCTGTTATCTGATGGCAGCGTTGATGATTACTTTGCTAATTAGCATGAAATATTTGGAGAATAAAACATGGCGCTCAGCCTAAATTTCTTAACGGTCAAAAGACTTACCTGGCTACTAATCAGCATTTCCGTGCTGTCAGCTATTGGTATCGCATACCAAGTAAAAAGACTTAACCAAATTAATGCATTTAATGTGGCGGTTACTGCTGGAAATCTACCGGAAACAGACAATTTAAGCTATGAAGCAAAATACGCACAAGCGTATTGGTTAGCTAAAAAAGACTATTTTAAAGAAGCCACTAATTTATTCACTGGCTTAACGCAAACAAGCACGCCGAGCAATCGCGCAGCAGTGTTTCACAATGTCGGCAATATGTTCTTTCTTAAATCACTTAGAATTGATGCGGGCAATGATCCAAGAGCGCGTGATGAAGCTGAGTATTTGCTAACAGAAGCCCAAGCATCTTACAAAAACGCCATCAAACTCGACAATAGCAACTGGGGTACGCGCCGCAATTTAGATCGCGTACTTTCTTTATTACCAGAAGTGCCAACGCCAGGCCTTAGCGACTCTGATTCTCCTGGCATTATCATGGGTAATATTCCTGTTGGTCTGCCTTAAATTAAGGCGCTTTAACTATTAACGAATGAAACGATCGTATGCGAAATTGGATTAATTATTGTAAAAAGAATAAAGACTCTGTCTTATTAGGCAGCGCCTTACTGCTATTATTAGTAGCAATGTTACGCCCTACGATACCAGTCAAGCATGACATTTATACTTACTTGCTTGTCGCGGATATCTCACAGAGTATGAATACGCCTGATATTAAAAAATTGAATGGCAAAAGCATCTCGCGCATGGCGCATATGCAAACACTGATGCATGAGATAGTTTCCTCGCTACCCTGCGGGACCAAAGTGGGGATATCGCTGTTTGCTGGCGTTAGTACTGCAGTCCTTTATCATCCAATTGAAGTCTGCGAAAACTTTCATGCTATCCAAGATACGATCGATCATTTAGATTGGCGCACTGCATGGTCTGGTAATAGTCGTATTCGTGAAAATATATACAGCATTGCTAGAGTATTACGCGCATTCCCTAAAGAGCTCGTTTCGCAAGTGGTTTTTTTTACCGATGGTGAAGAGTCCCCTAAATTACATGTTTTTAATAAAAAAGATTTAAAAGGCGTGCAAGGGGCTAAAGATTGGTTAATTGTTGGTGTGGGGAGCTTAGAAGGTGCTGCCATTCCAAAGCTTAGTCAAGACAATCAAGTGATTGGCTATTGGTCTAACGAAAGCTTTGCTCTACAACCTGGTATTGCCCAAATATCGGAATCTAATATTGGCACCAGAAACGACAGCATTGCTTCTGGTGAATATGATCGTTATATCTCTAAATTAGATGAACCATATCTGAAAGAAGTGACTAAAGAAATAGACGCATTGTATGTACACGGTGACAATATTCACAGCGTACTAGCGATGATGAAAAAACAAAAGCCGGCACGCCGCGACATTGCCCCTTTTGATGTCAGTTGGCTACTGGCAGCATTGGCAGGACTAATGCTACTAGGTGCCTATTATAGTAAGCATCCATTGCGTCGTATGGCAGAAACCATGGGCTTATACAAAAAATCGTTAAACAGACCCTCAGACAAAGAAGCGGCTATCGCACACGATAACTTTCTTAATTAAGTCTTTTGATGTTTCCACCATCTTAACCATACGCGCAACTGTCGATGTTGTTGCAGCTCATGATTAGCAGATAAATGGTTAGCAAATAAAATAAGCGCTGGTAAAGCGCCAAACAATCGTTGTCTGTTTGCTAATTGTAGATTTAAAATAATCATACGCGGATGAATAAAACTTGTTGCCGCTAAGGTCGGTGTAAATTGCCTCCCCTCTTTACTGATCAATTTCAACTGCCCAGTCGGACTCACTTCAATCCGTTGCCACGACCATGGCAATAGTCTTAAAGCATCACGTAAGCTATAGTAAACTGTTGAAAGCACAATCAATGCGACTAATAACAATTTAAATCCACTATATATTGGCAATGTGATTACAATCCAACAGCTTATCGTTGAAATTATGCCAAGCAACCCCAATAATAAAGATGATGGTTTTAGAGCAATATCAATCGCTTGAATTAATTGAGCTTTCATATAAGGTAATATTGACATGACAGAAACAAATTGGCAATCAAGCTTAATCGCACAAGGCGCAGTTTACGAACACGGCGCTATTCAACACTTTGGTGATGCTCAGCAAGCTTTACAAGCAACAGCTACAACTAATACCTTGTGCGATTTATCACACCTTGGTTTACTAGCTTTGTCCGGTGAAGATGCGACTGCGTTTCTACAAGGTCAAGTGACCAATGACGTAAAAGCGTTGAATGGTAGCAATGCACATTACAGCGGCTATTGCACACCAAAAGGCCGTTTGCTAGCACTATTTTTTGCTTTTTCCTATAACAACACCTTGTATTTACAATTTAATCAGACACTGCTAGCACCGATTATGAAGCGTCTAAAGATGTACGTGATGCGATCAAAAGTTGATATACAAGACGTGAGCAACCAAATCGTTCGATTAGGTATTAATGGTCCAAAAGCAGCCTCGATTGTAGAAAAAGTGTTATCAACAACTCCTACTGTTAACGATACAATGACCCCGATTTCACAAGGGCAACAATCGATTGGTACTATGGTTAAACTGCCTAGCATTGCAGAACATCAACGGTTTGAACTATTCATTGACGCAGCACATGCGCAAACCACTTGGGATGCGCTTAAAGCAAACTGTCAGTTAGTTGGCAAACCTTGCTGGGATTGGCTAGATATTCAAACGGGATTGCCTGATATTGTCGAAGCAACTCAAGAGCAATTTGTGCCGCAAATGCTGAATTTAGATTGTTTACACGGCATTAATTTTAAAAAAGGCTGTTACACAGGGCAAGAAATTGTGGCGCGCACCCATTACTTAGGGGCTATTAAACGCCGCACTTATTTAGCAAGCATTACTGCTGACCATGCACCGAGCGCAGGTGATAAAGTGATGGATGACAACGGCAGTGAAGTGGGCCAAATCGTAAAAGTTGCGCCAAATTTGGCTGGCGGTTTTGATGCCTTAATTGAAATACGCATTGAAGCGCAAGCGACTGGTAATATCTTTTTGGACATACATTCTGTCACATTTGGTGAATTACCTTATCGTTTAACAAACGATTGAATGCAAGACCACTATTCGTGCTGTGTTACTGCAGCTGGATTCGCGCCTTCATTGGCTTGCTGATTTAAGCTTGATGAATCAATGACTTGATAAAACACTTCATCAGATTTAATCATCCCCAACTCATTTCGCGCACGCTCTTCTGCTGCGTCATTGCCTTGCTTTAAATCGCGTACTTCAGCTCTTAGTGCATCGTTTCGTTGCTGACTCGCACCATTGTCGAGTTGTTGCTTTACAACTTGCTGATTGACTTTCCAAACACGTAACCAACTACCCTTGCCTAGCCACAATGGATATTGTAGCAAGGCAATCAACGCAATCAGGATAATGGAAAGTGCTCGCAAGGCAATATTTAAACTGTCTTGAACAACTGATAAAAAGCAGATAAACCAGCATAACTAGAAGCGTCGCCAAGCTCCTCTTCAATACGCAACAACTGGTTATATTTTGCTACGCGCTCTGAACGACAAAGTGAACCTGTCTTAATTTGCAAGGCATTGGTCGCTACTGAAATATCAGCAATAGTGGTGTCTTCTGTTTCACCAGAACGATGTGAAATCACCGCAGTGTATCCCGCACGTTTTGCCATTTCGATGGTCTCAAAAGTCTCGGTTAAAGTACCGATTTGATTCACTTTAATCAACACAGAGTTCGCTACTTTCCGTTGAATGCCTTCTTTTAAGATTTTAGCATTGGTCACAAATAAGTCATCGCCAACCAATTGCACTTTATCGCCTAGGCGTTTAGTTAATAAATCCCAACCGTCCCAGTCAAATTCGTCCATTCCATCTTCAATGCTGATAATTGGATATTTGTCGCATAAAGTTGCCAAATAATCACAGAATTGTGCAGAAGTTAGCGATATATTTTCGGAAGCTAATACATACTTCCCCTCTTTGTAAAACTCACTACTGGCACAATCTAAACCTAGGTAAACATCTTTACCCGGCTCATAACCAGCAGCCGTAATCGCTTCCATAATTAACTGCAATGCAGCTTCATTTGAAGGTAAATCAGGGGCAAAACCACCTTCATCACCAACTGTGGTTGCTAAGCCTTTTGCACTGAGTGTTTTTTTCAATTGATGAAAAATTTCTGCGCCACAACGCAATGCTTCTCGGAACGTAGGTAAGCCCGCTGGAATAATCATAAATTCTTGGATATCAACAGAGTTATCGGCATGCTCGCCGCCATTGATAATATTCATCATTGGTGTTGGCATTTGCATACGTCCAGAACCGCCTAAATAACGGTACAAAGGCAAACCACTCTCTTCAGCTGCTGCGCGCGCGCAGGCCATTGAAACTGCTAAAATCGCGTTAGCACCTAAACGTTCTTTATTTGCTGTACCATCTAAATCAATGAGTGTTTTATCAATAAACGCTTGCTCTTCAGCATCTAATCCAATAATGGCTTCAGTAATTTCCGTGTTCACATTCTCAACCGCTTGCAATACCCCTTTACCAAAATAGCGCGCTTTGTCGCCATCACGTAACTCTACAGCTTCTTTTGTACCAGTTGATGCACCTGAAGGCACCGCAGCACGTCCAATAACGCCACTTTCAAGTAGAACATCTGCTTCAATCGTTGGGTTTCCGCGTGAATCCATAATTTCGCGGGCAATAACATCGACAATTGCGCTCATCGTTTTTTCCTTTGGTAATCTAAGTATTTAAAAATTGTATGTGTTAAATCAAGTTTTAATCAAAATTGTTTATAGCGACATCTCAGCAAATCCTGCTTTTTTGACCAAATGGTCAATGTCGACTAATACCTGTATTAAATCTTCCATTCTATCTAATGGCCAAGCATTAGGGCCATCTGACAATGCCATTACTGGGTTTGGATGTGTTTCCATAAATACGCCAGCGATACCACTTGCCACGGCCGCGCGTGCCAATACAGGCACATGCTCCCGCTGACCGCCACTTTTGTCGCCTTGACCCCCAGGCTGCTGCACAGAATGCGTTGCATCAAATACGACAGGACAATGGGTTTCACGCATCGTAGCAAGACCACGCATATCAGAAACCAAGGTGTTATAACCAAATGAAGCGCCACGTTCACACACCATAATATTGTCAATACCGCCATTAGCTTCTTTAGCTTTATTGACCACTTGTAACATATCGTGCGGCGCTAAAAATTGGCCTTTTTTAATATTCACAGGCTTACCAGATTGTGCACAAGCCATAATGAAATCAGTTTGACGACACAAAAAAGCAGGCGTTTGTAACACATCAACCACCGCCGCCACATAGGGAACTTGCTCTGCCGTATGCACATCGGTTAATACTGGCACGCCAATTTGACTTTTCACTTCATCTAAAATTCTCAACCCTTCTTCCATCCCAAAACCGCGGAAGGTTTTAGTTGAGCTACGGTTCGCTTTATCGTAAGAAGATTTATAAATAAATGGCACGCCAATGCGCTCTGCCATTTCTTTTAACTGACCAGCCGTTTCAATCGCAAATTCGCGCGATTCAATCACACACGGGCCTGCAATTAAGAATAAAGGCTGATGCAAGCCAACTTCAAAGCCACATAATTTCATTTATTTGATTCCTTTATGAGCTAACGCAGCCTTAACATAAGCGCTGAACAATGGATGTCCAGCGCGCGGATTTGAGGTAAATTCAGGGTGGAATTGGCAAGCAACAAACCACGGATGAATTGCTTCTGGCAATTCAATCATCTCGCAAAGTTGCTCAGTCGGCGTGCGCGCAGAAATCACCAAACCAGCAGCTTTTAATTGCTCTACATAATGGTTATTTACTTCATAACGATGACGATGACGCTCATTCACTTGCTCACCATAAATGCTCGCAGCTTTCGTGTTTGGCTCAATCGGGCAAGATTGTGCACCTAAACGCATGGTGCCGCCCAAGTCAGAGTTGGCATCGCGCTTCTCAATTTTGCCTGATGCATCTTGCCACTCATCAATCAGTCCAACTAACTTGTGTTCTACCTCTGGATTAAATTCGGTACTATTCGCATCTGTTAAACCTGCTACATTTCGCGCATATTCAATCACCGCCAATTGCATACCTAAACAAATGCCAAGGTAAGGAATTTTATTTTCGCGGGCATATTGAATGGTTTGAATTTTGCCTTCTGTTCCGCGTTTACCAAACCCACCTGGAATCAAAATCGCATCCATATTCTTTAATACATCTGTGCCGTTCTTTTCAATCTCTTCACTATCAATGAAGTGAATTTTGACTTTAGATTCTGTATGAATACCAGCATGAATCAGTGCTTCTGTAAGCGATTTATAAGACTCGGTTAAATCGACATATTTACCAACAAAAGCCACATCCAAATGATGAATAGGATTAGCTAAGGCATGGGTGATTTTCTGCCATTCACTCAGGTCAGCTGCTTTTGCCAAGATACCTAGCTTATGGCAGACAATTTCATCCATCATTTGATCGTGCAATAACAATGGAATTTTATAAATAGAATCGGCATCTACCGCACTAATAACTGATTCAAAACGCACGTTGGTGAATAGTGCAATCTTGCGACGCTCTTCTTCAGGAATTTCGTGCTCGGCACGACATAATAGTAAATCTGGCTGTATACCAATCTCGCGCAACTCTTTCACCGAGTGCTGCGTTGGTTTAGTTTTTAATTCGCCAGCTGTCGGAATCCAAGGTAGTAAAGTCAAATGCACATAACAAACGTTCTGGGGACCTTCTTCAAAACCCATTTGGCGAATCGCCTCTAAGAAAGGCAAAGATTCAATATCGCCGACGGTACCGCCGACTTCCACAATCGCGACGTCAGCACCTTTTGCACCGGCACGGATATTCAATTTCATTTCATCGGTAATATGTGGAATGACCTGTACTGTTTTACCTAAATACTCACCACGGCGCTCTTTTTTAATCACGTTTTCGTAAATTTGACCCGTGGTAAAGTTATTAGATTTACCCATTTTTGCACTAATAAAACGCTCGTAATGGCCTAAATCTAAATCGGTTTCTGTACCGTCATCGGTCACAAATACCTCACCGTGTTGGAAAGGTGACATGGTGCCCGGATCAACGTTGATATACGGGTCTAGTTTCAGCATGGTCACATTAAGGCCGCGCGACTCGAGGATAGCCCCCAAGCTTGCCGCTGCAATGCCTTTTCCTAAAGAAGAAACAACACCGCCGGTTACGAATACATATTTGGTCATGGAAAGGCTTTATAAGAATAATTGCAGACGAGAAACTATTTTACGTTAAAGGCGATATAACCACAATTAAACACCGCGCCAATTTTCATAAAAATGAATTATAGATTCCACTTTCCATAACCCTCAAACTGCTTAAATACCGCTTGCATTTCATCTATCGTCAATAAAGGCGGAGTTGGCGTCACTTGCAATAAGCGCCAATATTGCTCACAAAGATTTTCTACTTCCACCGTTATCGCTAAAGCTTCTTCCAAACTCGCCCCTATGGCAATCATGCCGTGATTGGCTAACAAACAGGCTTTGCGGTCTATTAATGCGAGTATTGCAGCATCTGATAGTGCTTGTGTGCCAAACAAGGCATAAGGCGCACAACGGATATGATCGCCGCCTGCGATGGCAATCATATAGTGAAATGATGGAATATCTTTGTGCAAGCAAGCGATGGTAGTGGCGAACATGCTATGGGTATGAATCACTGCATTAATTTCTGGTCGCTGTTGATAAATATCACGATGAAAAAACCATTCTGAAGAAGGCTTTTTATTCGCTTCCACGCTGCCATCTAGCTGCATATTGACCATATTATTAGGCGTTATTTCTTCAGCATCTACACCACTTGGGGTGATGATAAAGCCGGCCTTATTGCGCACACTGCAGTTACCAGAAGTGCCTTTGTTTAAACCGAGTGCCACCAACTTTTGCGTTGTTTTGACTAATTGCTCTCTCATATTCAGACTATCCTTGCGACAGATTACTTGGGGTAAAAACACCTTTTTCGGTAATGATACCCGTAACCAAGCGCGCAGGCGTGACATCAAACGCGGGGTTGGCGGCTTTACTTTCTGCTGGCATCACCCGAATCGTTTGTACACTTCCATCCGCTGTATGTCCTTGCATATAAGCGACTTCATCTTGGTGCCGCTCCTCTATTTCAATATTATCCCCATGGGCTAACTCAGCATCGATTGTCGGGCTAGGCACTGCCGCATAAAAAGGAATTTGATTATCATATGCGGCCAGTGCTTTTAAGTAAGTACCAATTTTATTACATACATCGCCATTGACTGCTACACGGTCTGCGCCAACAATCACCATATCAACCTGCCCTTGTTGCATTAAATGACCGCCTGCATTATCTGAAATGACGGTATGTGGCACGCCATGTTGCCCAAGCTCCCATGCGGTTAAACTGGCGCCTTGATTACGTGGGCGCGTTTCATCTACCCAAACATGAATAGCCAAACCAGCATCATGTGCGGCATAAATCGGTGACAATGCCGTACCAAAATCAACGGTTGCCAACCAACCTGCGTTGCAATGAGTCAGGATATTAAATGTCTTATGTTGATGTAATCGTTGAATCAGCGTTAGCCCATGCTGACCTATCATTTTGTTTTGCTCTACATCTTCATCTGCAATCTTCGCAGCCTCTTGCCATGCGACATGAAGCCGCTCAGCTGGTGCAATGGTTGTTAAGTGTGCAACCATACGATTAACCGCCCAAGCCAAATTAACCGCAGTTGGCCTTGATGCAATTAATTGTTTAGCGGCTAACCATAGATAAGCATCATCAACTTTGTTGATCATAGCCAAAGCAACACCATAAGCCGCTGAGGCACCAATCAATGGTGCACCCCGTACTTGCATAGTGCTGATGGCGTGAATCATTTTTTCAACCGAGTCAATTTGTACAATCTGAAAACAAAAAGGGAGCTTGGTCTGATCGATGATTGAAACCATCCTACTTGATGAATTTGGCCAAATTGTTCGATAGTGGGTGTTATTTACAAACATAAAATTCGGTCTCAGGGCAACCTTAACAATGATAAAACGTGTAAAAAAATTTAAATAAATGCCTTGCTATTTATTGATAAGTATTTTTTCTCATTTTCCATCCACAAAATCTGTGGATAACTTTGTGGATTAAAGTGACATAAAAACGTAACTTACCAATTTCAAAGGGTTTTTTTAAAAAGTTCATTTTTTAATCTATTTATTTATTTAATAAAATCAATAACTTACCGTATCTCATTGGTTTTATACTGTTTTTTAGCCATAGTTAATGTAACGCTTCAACTCGTGTGCATAAGTGAGCTATTTTAGGCAAAACTTCGAGAGCATTTTTTCTTGTTATTTCAATGATTTGCGACACAGGAATGCCCCTCAAATCAGCTAAAGTGGTTGCAATGAGTATTAACTCTTTTGGACTATTGCGCTCTTTTTTTTCTAACCAAGCTGGCGGCATATCGGGGGCATCGGTTTCCAGCACAATCGCCTCTAATGGTAGATTTTTAGCAAGTTCTCGAATTTTCAATGCGCGTGGATACGTCATTGCGCCACCGAATCCCAGCTTAAATCCTAGCTCGATAAACGCTTCCGCTTGTTGCATACTGCCATTAAAGGCATGTGCAATCCCGCCTTTTACTTTAGTCCTTCTTAAATGCTTTAATACCTCATCAATCGCGCCACGCACATGCAGAATAACCGGCAAATCATGTGCCTGCGCAAGGTTAAGTTGCTCACAAAAAAAATACTCTTGCGTTTCTTTATTCTGCTTAGTCACATAAAAATCTAACCCAATCTCACCAATAGCCACTAGCTTATTCTGTTGCGCCATAGTTTCAGCAACCAAAGCGCTGAGCTTTAAAACATCGCTAGGGCTTATATTGTCAACATACATAGGATGCATACCCAACGCATAACAGCACTGTGGATACTGCGCCGATAACGCAGCAACGTGTGAAAAATTATCCGGTGTGACCGCGGGAACAACAACCATGCTCACCCCTGATCCTATGGCTTGTTTTAGTATTTGTTCACGATCAGCGTCAAACTCGGCGGCATCTAAATGACAATGGGTATCAATGATATTCATGGCAACTTATTTAACGCGGCTATTCATTTAATGAGCACGCTTTTGAATAGCACATTTAGCTAACAGCCGAATATCACTTCCAAACTGGCGGACATCATGAACATCTAAACTAACAATAGCTTCCATTGTTTGCAAAGCAGGCAATGCAAACATCCCTTTGCCAATACTACCCATGAATATTGGCGCGTAATAAAGAATGAATTCATCAATTAGATCTAAGGCCATTAGCCCCCCATTCAAACCCTCGCCGCCTTCTACCATCACCTCATTCACTTCTATACTTACAAGGTGGCTTAATAAGCTTTTTAGACACACTTTACCTGCTGCATCAGGGATGCAAATGAGCCCAATACCCATCGCGGTTAGTTGCGCCGCTTTATGCTGTGAATCAGTAGCAAAAGCAATCAACACTTGTGGATTACTCAATAGCTTCGCATCTAACGGTGTTCGCAATTGGCTATCCACAATCACGCAGATTGGCTGGCGCTCAATGGCTAACTCGCGCACACTTAAACTAGGATTATCTTGTAAAATCGTCCCGATACCCGTCATGATGGCACAAGATTGTGCACGCCACTGTTGCACATCCGTGCGCGCTGCTGCGCCTGTAATCCATTGACTAATACCATTACTTAACGCTGTTTGACCATCTAGACTTGCGGCAATTTTACTGCGCACCAATGGCATACGATGCTTCATCCGCTTAATAAAACCTGCGTTTAACGCCTCAGCTTGCTGCTGCATTAAACCTGTTAATACGCGAATGCCACTAGCTTGTAACATGGTAGAACCGCGACCTGATACCAAAGGATTGGGATCTTGCATGGCAATGATGACCGTTGCCACACCCGCTTTGATTACAGCTTCTGCACAGGGCGGTGTGCGCCCATGATGGCTACAGGGCTCTAAAGTGACATAAACGGTTGCGCCTTTTGCCATTGCGCCCGCTTGTTTTAATGCGTGCACTTCAGCATGTGGTGAACCTGCTCTTAAATGCGCGCCTGCACCGACTATTTTTCCGTCTTTAACAATCACGCAGCCAACTCGCGGATTGGGCATTGTGGTAAAGAGTCCTTGCTGAGCTAACCGCAAAGCCTGCGCCATAAACAAGTGATCATCAGGCGTGAAGTCAGTCATCTGGTCAAGGGCTACTTTAACTCTTTAAGGGCATCGCGAAAATCATCCGCATCTTGAAAACTACGATAAACCGACGCAAATCGAATATAGGCAACTTTATCTAATTTGCGCAATTCCGCCATGACTAACTCACCGATTTGGCGAGAAGGTACTTCACGCTCACCCAATATCAGTAACTTGCTACGGATATGTTGTAATGCCTCTTCTATTAACTCAGCGGAAACAGGTCGTTTATGTAGGGCAAGAAAAAAACCCTCACGCAACTTCTCATCTTTAAATTCTTCACGATTGCCATTACCTTTGATGACTTGCGGCAATCGTAAATCAGCTTTCTCATAGGTGGTAAAGCGCTTATCGCAACTTCCACAGCGACGGCGACGGCGAACTGAATCACCATCTTCATTCACGCGTGAATCAACGACTTGCGTATCATCGGCATTACAAAACGGACATTTCATTAATAGAGGTGAGTCTTATGCATTATAAACAGGGAAACGTGAAGTTAATTCATGTACTCTGGTTTTAGTCGCGGCAATCGCTTCTTCGTCAGCAGGATTATCCAACACATCCGCAATTAAATGAGCGACTAATCTAGCTTCTTCCTCTTTAAATCCTCGCGTCGTAATCGCTGGCGAACCAATACGAATACCAGAGGTAACAAAAGGACTTTCAGGATCATTCGGAATCGCATTTTTATTAACCGTAATATGCGCTAAACCAAGCACCGCATCTGCCGCTTTACCAGTTAAACCTTTAGCACGTAAATCAACCAAAAACACATGTGACTCAGTACGGCCTGATACGACACGTAAACCTCGTTCGGTTAATGTTTCTGCCATCACAATTGCATTTTTAACTACTTGCGCTTGATATGCTTTAAATTCAGGCGTTGCCGCCTCTAAAAAAGCGGTCGCCTTTCCTGCAATGACGTGCATAAGTGGCCCACCTTGCAAGCTTGGGAAGACACTTGAGTTTAATTTTTTCTCAAACTCCGCTTTTGCCATAATGATACCGCCGCGTGGGCCGCGTAACGTTTTATGCGTAGTCGATGTCACAAAGTCAGCATGTGGAACTGGATTAGGGTAAACACCGCCCGCAATTAAGCCAGAATAATGCGCCATATCCACCATAAAATAAGCGCCAACTTTTTTAGCAATTTCTGCCATACGTGCCCAATCAAAACGCAAGGCATAAGCAGAAGCACCACCGATTAATAAATTTGGCTTAGTTTCTATTGCTAAACGTTCCATTTCATCGTAGTCAATTTCTTCTTGCTCATTTAAACCATAAGCAACGACGTTAAATAGTTTGCCAGAAATATTCGCTGGCGAACCATGCGTTAAATGGCCACCATGACCAAGATTCATTCCCATAATCGTGTCGCCAGGTTTCAATATCGCAAAATACACCGCTTGATTCGCTTGTGAGCCAGAGTGTGGTTGCACGTTGGCATACTCTGCACCATAAAGCGCTTTTAAACGGTCAATCGCCAATTGCTCAACTTGGTCAACATATTCACATCCGCCGTAAAAGCGTTTGCCAGGATAACCTTCTGCATACTTATTTGTTAACAGTGAACCTTGTGTTTCCATCACGGCTGGGCTGGTGTAGTTCTCAGAAGCAATGAGCTCGATATGTTGTTCTTGACGCATGACTTCCGCATCAATTAATTTTGCAATGGCAGGATCAGTAAGATGAAGCTTTTTTGAATGGCTAAACATAGGGTAATGATGTCCAAAATGACTAGTTAGAATGATCACATATTCTAGCATGCCATCTTGTTAGTTAAAACTGGTGTCTGCTATATAAGCGCGCTAAATAAACACTCCAAGTCTAGACATGTCGTGCACTAAAACCATGCACCACAGTGATGCCATGCCTATTAATAAGGCTAAATCATTGACATCAAAACACTAACCAATTGATTGTTAATGAAAATAATATTGGCACACTCTTTGCTGTAATTAAAACAGAGCGTAATTCTCCAAGTTTCGTCTCCTCCCTTCTCCCAACCCTAGTGGTTGGGATTTTTTTTGCCCTTTCCCTACTAATTATAAGCAAGCTATAATGAATCATTGTAGATTAATTGAGCCAAACAAATATGAAGTGGACAGACACACAACGCATTGCAGAAGACTTATACGATCAATACGAAACAGTTGATCCAACAACCATCCGTTTTACTGATCTGATGCAATGGGTGATGGACTTAGATGGTTTTGATGACACCGAAGAACATTGCGGAGAGAAAGTATTAGAAGCCATTCAACTCGCTTGGATTGATGAAGCGAGCTAGTGATGTTTGAAGCATTGCTTGGGCTATTAATCAAGCATTTCATTTGCGATTTTCCGTTGCAAATGTTTCCATGGCTATATCAAAATAAAGGCCGTTACTTGCATCCTGGCGGTATCGTTCATGCAGGTACGCATGGAGTAGGCACATTGATTGCACTGAGCTTCTTTTTTGATACAAAGCTGTCCATTTTTTATGCGTTAGTTGATATGTTGCTGCATTATCATATTGATTGGGCAAAAATGAATTTGTCACGCCACTATGGTTTAAAGCCCAACAATAGTGAATGGTTTTGGGTACTCCTCGGTTTAGATCAACTATTACACCATCTTACTTACTTTGCGATTGTTTACTATGCATTCAAATACAGCTTTTTCTAACAACAACGTTCCCAAAGAAATTTTCAAAGCCTACGATATCCGCGGCATCGTTGGCAAAACGCTCACGTCAACCATTGTTGAAGCCATTGGTCATGCGCTTGGTAGTGAAGCCATTGCACGCAAACAGAAAGCAATTTGTATTGGTTACGATGGTCGTTTATCAGGGCCTGAACTAGCTGTTGCCCTGTCACGCGGCATTCGCAAAGCAGGAGTTGATGTGATTAATTTAGGTTTAGTCGCAACACCTGTGGTGTATTTTGCTGCATATCATCTTAAAACCGATTGCGGCGTCATGGTCACGGGCAGTCATAATCCACCTGATTATAATGGCTTAAAAATGGTACTTGGCGGCGAGACTTTATCAGGAGAAACCATCCAAGCATTACGCCAACGAATAGAAAATAATGATTTGGCTGCTGGCGAAGGCACTGAGCGTAGCTATTATATTGATGATGAATATATCGCTAAAATCAGCAGCCACATTCAACTAGCACGGCCGATGAAGATTGCAGTGGATTGTGGCAATGGGGTTGCGGGGGCCTTTGCAAAAAAACTCTATCAAGCATTAGATTGTGAAGTTGAAGAGTTATTTTGCGAAGTGGATGGTCATTTTCCCAATCATCATCCCGACCCTTCCGTGCCAGAAAATCTCACTGATTTAATCAATGCGCTAAAAAAAGGCAATGCTGAAATTGGCTTAGCTTTTGATGGTGATGGCGACCGCTTAGGCGTGGTGACAAAAGACGGCAATATTATTTATCCCGATCGTCAATTATTGTTGTTCGCCGAAGATGTATTAAAGCGCGAACCAGGCGCGACCATTATTTATGATGTAAAATCCACGCGTAACTTAGCACCATGGATTTCTGGGCGCGGTGGCAAGCCATTGATGTGGAAAACAGGTCACTCGCTAGTTAAAGCTAAAATGAAAGAAACTGGCGCTGCACTGGCTGGCGAAATGAGCGGTCATACTTTTTTTAAAGAGCGTTGGTATGGCTTTGATGATGGTTTATATGCAGGCGCACGCCTACTAGAAATTCTGAGCCGATTTGATGACCCGTCTGCTGTGCTCAATGCTTTGCCAGACAGCGTCAGCACACCAGAACAACATATCCAAATGCAAGAAGGTGAACCACATATCTTAATTGCCAAGCTGCAACAAACTGCCATATTTAAGGATGCAGCAGTATTAACAATTGATGGTTTGCGTGTGGAATATGCTGATGGCTTTGGCCTAATGCGCCCTTCTAATACAACCCCTGTAATTGTATTGCGTTTTGAAGCGGATAATGCAGTCGCATTAAAGCGTATTCAAGATTGTTTTAGAACAGTCATTTTAGCGGCAGCACCAGAGGCAAAGCTTCCTTTTTAAGGTATGTCCTGTTTATTCTATGTCTAAAAATGCACTTCTTATTACTGCTATTTGGATTGGCATTGGTATAGCCATTTATTATCTCGCCGATAACATTCAAAATCCGAATAGAATTAATGCCTTAGGATCAGATACTGAGGTGGTACTGAAGCGGGGTTTAGATGGCCATTATCGCGCGGAAGCATTGATTAATGCGCAAAAAGTCAATGTGCTAGTCGATACTGGCGCCACTGGGGTTGCAATTTCACAAGCGGTTGCCGACAGGCTTAATCTAAAAAGCGTTTCAGCTATTCGAACATCGACTGCCAATGGTGAAAGTATCGGTTATTTAGTCAGATTAGATTCAGTTAAACTTGGTGGAATAGAAGCTAGTAATGTTGCGGCCTCAATTGCACCAGGCTTGCAAGGCGATGTTTTACTGGGCATGAGCTTTTTAGGACGGATGGATGTTCGATTGTATAAAGGTGAAATGACCATCAAACCCGTTGTCGATTAAATGCAGACCAAAATGAACGCTAAACAAAAAAAGCCAGATAATCTTCGGCTGTTTGTTTAAGTAATCACTGTCGGCTTTTCTCTGCCAGTAAGTGCTTTTAAATCCGAGATTTGCAATGCGATTTGAATCATTTCTTTCAAAGCTTCTTGCGCATCTAAATGGTGGTTCGCCATATCAGGTTCAAACGCTTCCAAATAAATGCGAATGGTTGCACCATCTGTTCCAGTGCCAGACAATCTAAAGACGATACGAGAACCATCAGTAAATAAAATTCTGATGCCCTGTAATTGACTAATGGAACCATCAACTGGATCTGTGTAGGCAAAATCATCACAGGTTTTCACTTCATAATGACCGAGTTGCTGACCTACTAGCGCCTTAAATTGATCACGAATATGGCTAATGACATTATTGGCATCTGCCGTTGGAATCGTTTCATAATCATGGCGCGAATACACATTGCGACCATATTCAGCCCAATGCGTTTTTACGATAGCCTCAACACTTTGTTTTTTAGCAGCAATAATATTAAGCCAGCATAGCACGGCCCACAATCCATCTTTTTCTCTGATATGGCTAGAACCAGTACCAAAGCTTTCTTCGCCACATAATGTGACCTTACCTGCATCCATTAAATTGCCAAAAAACTTCCAACCAGTTGGCGTTTCATAGCACTCAATGCCCATTTTTTTAGCCACGCGATCAACCGCACCACTGGTCGGCATTGAGCGTGCCACGCCAGCAATACCGCTTTGATAAGCTGGAATCAAATGTGCATTGGCCGCAATAATGGCCAAACTATCAGAAGGCGTAACAAAAAAACCTTTACCCAAAATCATATTGCGATCACCATCACCATCTGATGCCGCACCAAAATCAGGTGCTTTTTTTCCATACACAATGTCAACTAAGTCATGCGCATAAGTCAAATTGGGATCAGGATGACCACCACCAAAACTCTCACTGAGTTCACAGTTCATTAAAGTACTTTTCTTCGCACCTAATCGATGCTGCAAGATTTCTTTTGCATAAGGACCAGTTACCGCATGCATAGCATCAAACTTTAAAGTAAAGCCATCAGCCAGCAATGATTTAATTGCCGCAAAATCAAACATTGTTTCCATTAAATCTGCGTAGTCAGCGACTGGATTAATGACTTCTACAGTAAAACCATCTACTGTTGTTTTACCCAAAATATCTAAATCAATTTCTGGTATATCAGCAACTTTATATGTTTGCAGCACTTTACTATTTTCAAAAATCGCTTCGGTAATTTTTTCAGGCGCTGGCCCGCCGTTGACGGTATTATATTTAATGCCAAAATCCTCATCTGGTCCAGCAGGATTATGACTAGCAGAAAGAATAATGCCGCCAAAAGTTTGATATTGACGAATAATATGTGAAGCCGCTGGTGTAGATAAAATACCGCCTTGCCCAATAATCAACTTACTAAAGCCATTAGCTGCAGCCATTTGAATAATGGTTTGGATTGCTGTGCGATTGTAGAAACGACCATCCCCACCCAACGTCAATACAGCATTCTGTGGCGAAGTTAATGTATCAAAAATACTTTGTACAAAATTTTCAAGATAATGTGGCTGTTGAAAAACGCTTACTTTTTTGCGTAAACCAGATGTCCCTGGTTTTTGATCTAAAAAAGCTTGAGTTGCTACCGTCTTGATTTGCATGTAAGTCGTCTCTAACTAGCTTTAAAAGTGAATTGGTCGGAACGGCAAGATTTGAACTTGCGACCCCTTGTCCCCCAGACAAGTACGCTACCAGACTGCGCTACGCCCCGAATGCACTCACTGAGTGTTTCATTATTATAAAGCAAAACAACTAATGACTTTTGCTATAACAGTTAAGTTTTAGCGACGATATTGATACAGGTGATTGCGCTTAATTAAGCACGAAGTAACTGAATGACTTGTTCAATTTGATGACGAACTGTAGTTATGCTTTCTGTTATTGCTATTTGCGAAGCTGATGCAACACTCGTTACTTGAGCGGTGTGTGAAGCCTCATGAGCATTGTCACCTTCTAATCCATCAAGGCGATTACGTGCACCACTGATAGTAAACCCCTGCTCGTATAAAAGCTCTCTAATCTTACGAATGAGCAACACTTCATGATGTTGGTAATATCGACGGTTGCCACGGCGTTTAACTGGTTTTAAGTGGGTAAACTCTTGTTCCCAATAGCGCAACACATGTGGCTTAACGCCACATAATTCACTGACCTCACCAATCGTAAAATAACGTTTGGCTGGGATTGGTGGTAACAGTACATTTTTAAGTGATTCAGGCATCTGCGATTATTGCGGCCAAATTATTGTAAAGAATAATGCGCTTCAACTTTACCTTTTAATTTTTGGCTTGCGTGAAAAGTCACGACGCGACGTGCTGAAATTGGAATTTCCTCACCTGTTTTTGGGTTACGACCTGGTCGTTCTGCTTTTTTACGCAGCTCAAAATTACCAAAACCTGACAACTTAACACTATCGCCACTTTCTAATGCAACTCTTAACTCTTCGAAAAAAGCTTCAACCATATCTTTAGCTTCACGCTTATTGAGTCCAACTTGCTCAAATAGCAAATCAGCTAAATCAGCTTTCGTTAATGTCATAAATGCTCCCTGCCTAGCTTTTCATCTGTTTTATATCAGCAGTTCAGTTAGTTCCTTAACTGCGCGTCAAATTTATTTTCTAATAGTGACAGCAGTTTAGCCATTGCAGCCTCTGCTTTAGAATCAACCATCGTTATATGAGTATCTTGCATAAGTATAAGAAATGCAAGGCTTTTTTTGTTTTCAGCAACACCTTTTCCTTGATAGATGTCAAATAATTGAATCTTTTGCAACAACGGTATTTTAGCAGCATAAACCGCATCAATCACTGCTTGCACTTCCACCTGCTCATCAACAACGATGGCAATATCACGCCGCACTGGAATAGTTTTTAACACTTCTTGATAGCGAGGCACTTGTGTTTGCAGTAACGCCTGCTTCTCTAACTCGAATAATATGGTGCTCTTAGGCAAATCATAATGTTGGTGCCATTTTGGATGTAATTTGCCGAGCCAACCAACCGTCATTCCATTAATATAGATGCGTGCAGTTTGTCCTGGATGCAGCGCAGGGTGCGTTTCTTTTGAGTAAGTTGCTTGATCATGCGTTAACCTATCAACCATTGCTTTCACATCATAAAAATCCGCATCTCGTGCAGCCTCACTCCACTGCTCAGGCAACACAGCACCATAACATAAACCAGCGACATGTGTTTCTTCTCTATATCCATTGTCTAGACGATAAAAAGTGCTACCAACTTCAAACAACATGGCGCGCTCTTGTTTGCGGTTTAGGTTATAGGTTAATACCTCTAATAATCCACCCCATAATCCTGACCGCATTACGCTCAAGTTGCTCGCCATTGGGTTTTTAAGTTTAATCGGATTAGGGTTGGCTAATAAATCCCGCTCCCAACTTTCATCAACAAAGCTATACGTCACGACCTCTTGATAACCTTGCGTTTGCATAAGCTCTTTTAACCAATGTTCACTTAGCTGAGCGGCAGGTAAAGGCAACATACTTAAGTTAGCAACGGGTGCAATAGCTGGGATTTTGTCATAGCCATGTAAACGCGCTATTTCCTCAATTAAATCGGCTTCGCGTTCAATATCAAAGCGATAAGTCGGCGCCTGTACAATAAAACTGTCGCCTTCCTCTTGGAATGAAAAGCCCAATTGCAACAGAATTGCACCAACCTTCTCTCTTGCAATATCAATACCAAGCACAGATCGCACACGCGCATATCGCAAGGTGACCAATTGACGTTCAGGTAAATTAGCAACTGCTTCAGTGATTGGTCCTGCTTGACCACCACAGATGGTTAACACCAATCCAGTCGCACGTTCTAACGCTTGTTTGGTATTGCCATAGTCAACGCCACGCTCAAAGCGATAAGAAGAGTCTGTACTTAATCCCAGTCGGCGTGCTTTGCCAGCCATCACATCAGATGTAAAAAAAGCAGATTCTAGAAAGATATTTTTGGTTTGATCGGTGACAGAAGTTGGCTCACCACCCATGACGCCAGCCAAGGCGATAGGACCTGAATCATCAGCAATGACTAAATCATCAGTAAGCAGCTTTGCTTCTGTATCATTCAATAGCTTAATGCACTCATTTAGCTGTGCGAAACGCACTGTAATATCACCTTTTAATTGATCAGAATCAAAGGCGTGCATGGGTTGACCAAGCTCTAGTAACACATAATTAGTAATATCAACAACTACGCTAATGCTACGCAAACCACTGCGCTCTAATGCGCGAATCATCCAATCTGGCGTTTCTGCACTGACATTAACACCTTCAATCATACGTCCAAAATAACTGGGACAAGCAGCAGACTCAGCGACATTTACCGTTACCGCTTTAGTAGAATCAAGTTTAGCGGCAGTGATCGTCGGCAAAGTCATTGTTGCGCCAGTTATTGCAACAACATCACGTGCAATACCTAAAATACTTAAACAATCTGCACGATTTGGCGTTAATTTAATGGTATATAAAGTGTCATCCAAGCCTAAATATTCTCGTACATTTTGACCAACGGTTGCAGATACAGGCAACGCTAACAAGCCATCTGCCTGTTCAGCCAAGCCTAATTCTTTGGCAGAACACAGCATGCCAAACGATTCAACACCGCGCACTTTTGCTTTTTTAATCTCAAAATCTGCCAACTTAGCCCCCAACATTGCACATGGCGCTTTTAACCCAACGCGTGCGTTTGGTGCGCCACACACAATTTGTAATGGCTCTGCTTGCCCAATATCAACCTTGCACAATTGCAAACGGTCGGCATCAGGATGCTTTTCCACCGCAATAATTTCGCCAATAACGACATTATTGAAAGGCTGAGCAACAAGCGCTTGCTCTTCAACCTCTAAACCCGCCATGGTCAATGCTTGTCCAAGCTCATCTGCATTCATCGCAGGATTAACAAATTGACGTAACCAATATTCAGAAAATTGCATATTTATATCTATCTATTTAGAAAATTGGCTTAAGAAGCGCAAATCATTATTGAAAAAGTGGCGCAAATCATTGACGCCATAGCGCAACATCGCTAGTCGCTCAACACCTAATCCAAAAGCAAAACCTTGATATTGTTCACTATCAATATTCACGTGCCTAAACACCTCTGGATGCACCATGCCACAACCACCAATTTCTAACCAACCACCATTCCAGCTCATGTCCATTTCTGCTGATGGCTCTGTAAATGGAAAAAATGACGGACGAAAACGAACAACCAAATCATCTCGCTCAAAAAAGCGCTGTAAGAAATCTTGAACTACGCCTTTTAGATTAGCAAAACTAATGTCTTTATCTACCCACAAACCTTCCACTTGATGGAACATTGGTGAGTGAGTCGCATCCGAATCAACGCGATATACGCGGCCAGGTGCAATAATTTTTAGCGGCGGCGTTTTATTTTGTTTTAAGGCGTTTTCCATATAATGCACTTGTACTGGTGAAGTATGTGTCCGCAACACATGCGCATCATCCACATAAAACGTATCATGCATTGCACGCGCAGGATGATTTTCAGGAATATTGAGTGCCGTAAAGTTATAGAAATCCGTTTCAATTTCTGGACCAGTGGCTACATCAAAACCAACTGAATGAAATAACTGCTCTATCCGTCGCAATGTAAGAGAAACTGGATGCAAGCCCCCTTTTGATTGTGTACGCGCTGGCAATGTCACATCCAAGGACTCGCTTGCCAATTGCGCCGCTTGTGTTGCATTTGAAATTGCATCGCGCTTTGCATTCAATGCTGCTTCTATACCTTTTTTTACGATATTAATCGCCGCACCAGCTGCTGGACGTTCTTCCGCAGATAGCTTACCTAAGCCTTTTAACGCATCGGTCAGCAATCCTGCTTTGCCTAAATATTTTGCTTTAGCATCTTCCAGTGCGGTTGTTGTATCACAAGCGGCGAAATCTGCTTGGGCTTCTGTGATTAAATGGTCTAAATTTGCCATGTCACTCTTAAATGATTAAATTGTTTAAAACCAAATGCTTTCTAATTACAAATCGATTGATTCGAATCAGTTAATTATAAATCAAATGGTTTAAGAAAAAAAAAGAGGCCGTAGCCTCTTTTTTTGATAGAAATAACTACGCTGCTAAACCTGTTTTTGCCAATTCTACGAATTTTGCAAAAGCATCTTTATCAAACACAGCTAAATCTGCTAATACTTTACGATCCACTTCAATGGCTGATTTTTTTAAACCATTCATGAAACGGCTATAAGTCAAACCAAACTCGCGTGCGCCAGCATTGATACGAGCAATCCATAATGTACGGAATTGACGTTTTTTCTGACGGCGGTCACGGTAAGCATATTGACCAGCTTTCATTACCGCTTGCTTAGCAACGCGGTAAACATTTTTACGACGGCCGCGGTAACCTTTAGCGGCTTTTAATACTTTTTTGTGTCTTGCGCGAGCGACGACACCACGTTTTACTCTAGGCATATCATTCTCCTTATCGTGTTGGCATCATTGCGCGCACGCGCTTGACATCAGTTGATGAAATAATTTCAGTACCACGCAATTTACGTTTTTGCTTGGTTGTTTTCTTAGTCAAGATATGACGAAGATGAGAGTGGGTACGTTTTACTTTACCATTTCCCAAGAACTTAAAGCGCTTTTTGGCGCTGCTCTTTGTTTTCATTTTTGGCATTTTGTTCTCCTTAAGAGTAATTAAGAGTGCTTAGGCATGCCTTTTTGGCCAGTTCACTCATGAAAATCTAATACTAATTTCTTCTTTTGTTTGGTCTGTCGCTTTAGTTGCTTAGGGCTTTTACTATTGTTGTGCTTTTACTATTTTTTTATGGGTAGCTTTTTAATCGCAGAAAGCACCATCACCATTTGGCGACCTTCCATTTTTGGAAACTGCTCAACAACTGCAACTTCTTCTAAATCGGCCTGAACTCGTCTTAGTAAATCTAAACCAAATTCTTGGTGAGTAATCTCACGACCTCTGAAACGTAACGTGCATTTAACCTTATCACCATCTTCCAAAAAACGGGTGATATTGCGCACTTTAATCACATAATCACCTGTATCTGTTGCAGGACGGAACTTTACTTCTTTAATCTGCACTTGCTTTTGCTTAAGCTTTTGCTCGTGCATACGCTTGCTTTCAGCGTATTTAAATTTGCCGTAATCCATTAAACGGCAAACTGGTGGGCTAGCATTTGGCGCAATTTCTACAAGGTCAATATCGATTGCCTCTGCTTGGGAGAACGCTTCTGCCAAGCTTACAATCCCTAACGGTTCGTTTTCTAATCCAACCAAGCGCACTTCTTTTGCTGTGATGTCACCGTTAATTCGTGTACCTTTACCTTTGTCCTGAGCTATAGCCATCCCCTTATTCTTTAACCAAAATTGAAAGCCGCGCATTGCCAGAGTAATGCCTAAATGAATATTTAGGTCGTTAAACTTTGGCTTTTATCTCCAATTTAATGCGCTCAATAAACGCTTCAATCGGCATAGAACCTAAGTCTTCACCTTTTCTGGTTCGCACGGCCACAAAACCCGCTTGCATTTCTCTATCACCTGCCACAAGTAAGTATGGCAACTTCTGCAAGCTATGTTCGCGTATTTTATAGGTAATCTTCTCATTTCTCAAGTCAAATTCGCATCTAATCCCATTTGTCTTTAATGTTTCAACTACTTGCACAACATAATCGGCTTGCGCATCGGAAATATTCAATACTGCAACTTGTACTGGCGACAGCCAAACAGGCATCGCCCCCGCGTGATTTTCAATCAAAATCCCCATGAATCGCTCCATTGAACCCACAATGGCGCGATGTAACATCACGGGTCGTTTACGCGAGTTATCTTCAGAAACATATTCAGCACCTAAGCGCTCAGGTAAGTTAGGGTCTAATTGTACAGTTCCGCATTGCCATAAACGCCCTAGGCTATCTTTTAATGTAAATTCAATTTTAGGGCCATAAAACGCGCCTTCACCTGGTAGATATTCAAAATCTAAATCATTTGCTTTTAATGCGTTAGCCAGTGATTTTTCTGCCCTATCCCAATCCTCATCTGAACCGATGCGTTTTTCTGGACGGGTGGATAACTTAACCAGCACCTCATTAAAACCAAAATCTCCATAGGCTTTATAAAGCATCTTAATAAAATCAGCGACTTCCGTTTCTACTTGTGCCTCTGTACAAAAAATATGCGCATCATCTTGGGTAAAACCGCGTACCCGCATTAAACCGTGCAAAGCCCCTGAAGGTTCATTACGATGACATGAACCAAATTCAGCCAATCGCAATGGCAAATCACGATAGCTATGCAAATGATTATTAAATATTTGAATATGTCCCGGACAATTCATCGGCTTAACTGCATACTCGCGATTCTCGGAAGCAGTGACAAACATATTGTCATGATAGTTTTGCCAATGACCAGATTTTTCCCACAATGACTTATCAAGCACCGATGGTGTACGCACTTCTTGGTAGCCATAGTCGATAAACATTTGGCGCATATACTGCTCAATCTGCTGCCACAGCGCCCATCCTTTAGGATGCCAAAAAACCATGCCAGGCGCATCCTCTTGCATATGGAAGAAATCGAGCTGCTTGCCCAATTTGCGATGGTCGCGTTTTTCTGCTTCTTCTAACTGGAATAAATACGCTTTTAACTCGTCTTTATTGCGCCAAGCCGTGCCATAGATACGTTGTAACATTTCATTATTACTATCGCCACGCCAATATGCGCCAGCCACCTTCATTAACTTGAAGGCTTTTAATTTCCCCGTATTCGGCACATGAGGGCCGCGGCATAAATCAGTAAAGTGACCTTCCGTATAAAGCGAAACATCTTCTCCCGCTGGAATACTGGCAATAATTTCTGCTTTATAGTGCTCGTTAATACTTTTAAAGTATGTAACCGCTTCATCGCGAGGCATGACTTTACGCGTGACTAACTCATCCTTTTTAGCCAGCTCAGTCATTTTTGCTTCAATTTTTTCTAAGTCTTCAGGCGTAAATGCACGCTTGTAGCTAAAGTCATAGTAAAAACCATTGTCGATGACTGGGCCAATCGTAACTTGCGCTTCAGGGAACAACTCTTTTACAGCGTAAGCCAGCAAATGCGCTGTTGAATGACGGATAATATCTAAACCTTCATCATTTTTATCCGTGATAATGGCTAAATCACTATCTGCATCAATGACGTAGCTGATATCTACCACCGTACCATTTACTTTACCAGCAAGTGCCGCTTTAGCGAGACCCGTGCCAATGTCCATTGCAACACCTGCAACCGTAACAGGTGCGTCGAATTGGCGTTGTGATCCATCAGGTAATCGAATGACGGGCATATGTAATCTCTAACAATCAATAATAAAAGCCGTTAACTTTACGGCTTTTTTGGTAGGCAGTAGCAGATTCGAACTGCTGACCTCTTGGATGTCGACCAAGCGCTCTAACCAACTGAGCTAACCGCCTGTTTATCAAGAAGGCGTGATTTTAGCTGATTGCTCCATCTCACGCAAACTAAGAAATATTTTAATTGATGCAGAAAACACGACTTAGATTTTTTTAACGGGCTCTCTCATTAGCTGGCCATACAATTCAGGTGAAGGATAACCATCTGCAGGTAGGTGGTTCTGCACTTGATAAGCTCGAATAGCCTGTTGCGTTTTGGTACCAGGAAAACCATCTGGTGCACCACTATCGAAACCTATCTCATTTAATTTAGCCTGCATTGCCCATGCTTGGTTAAAACTAATGTCGACATAAGCAGCCGTTGCCCATCCATTGACAATAGGCTTGTCTTCAATTAATTGATCTGCCAAATAACTCACTGATAACGCATAATTGATGGAGCGATTCCACTTCATCACCGCATCAAAGTTATTTGCAACCAAAAATGCTGGGCCTTGCCAACCTTGTGGCAACAGAATCGCGGTATTATTTAGTACTGGCAATGGGGATCCATCAACTTGAGTCACTCCTAGGCTAGCCCAATCTACCGTCTGTTTGCGCACCTCTAATTGCGCGTCCGCATATTCAAAATTGGCAGGTAGCTTTACTTCTAGCGACACAGGCTCGCCTTTATTCCAACCAATCTTAGATAGATAATTGGATGCTGATGAGAATGCATCCGGTAATGAGTTCCAGATATCTTTGCGGCCATCGCCATCGCCGTCCACAGCATACGCCATAAAAGTAGAAGGCATAAACTGCATGTGCCCAGATGCGCCAGCCCAAGAACCGCGCATGCCTTCAATATTATTATGTCCGGCATCTATAATCCGCATGACATCCATTAACTGGCTTTGGAAAAACTCAGCCCTTCGCCCTTCATAGGCAAGCGACATCAGCGCCGATGGTAATTCATAATTGCCTCTGTATCCGCCATAGTTGGTTTCAAGCCCCCAAAACGCCATAATGATATTTTTAGGCACACCATATTGTTGCTCAACTTTATCAAGCAAGTCCATGTTTTCAACCATTTTGTAACGTCCATCTTCAATTCGATCTTCTGTTACACGCTTATTAATATAAGTAAAGAAAGTGGAAGTAAATTCAGGTTGTGATTGATCTAATGCAATGACATTTGGCAAATATTCTGCCTCTTTAAAAATCTCTTTTATAGTGGTCTCAGAAATTTTTTCTACACGTGCTTCCGCTTTTAGACTTTCTAACCAAATAGAAAAGTCATTTTTTTCATCTGGAAAAGCAATCACGCTACCAAGTAAAATAAAAACCGCAAATAATACATTAAACATTTTTCAATATCTCGCTATAGCCGACTTGATAATTCGCATACTTTAATGCAAAACCAGTCCGTCGCATCCGCTGATTGCTCAGCCGTTTACCAGTTACTTTTTCATTCAAATCCATTGATGGTGGGGTTACATTTAACCTCGTTGCTATCCACGTCAACACATCATATTGCAACGTTGGCTCATCATCTACACCAATATAGCAGTCTTCAATCGTTTTGCCAGCAACCACCTGCTCACATAAAAAATGAATGAACCGTGCCGCATCATCTCGATGAATGCGGTTTGTCCACTTATTACTTTGCGGCCATCTTTCTGGTGCTTTGGCCATATTGACTAAATATTGCCTACCTGGCCCGTAAATTCCAGAAAGTCGAATTGCAGTACTCGCAAAAGCGAATGTTTTTAATAAGGCCTCAGCCTCTAATAAACGCTCTCCACCAAAATCACTTGGTACTGCTGGCGTTAACTCGTCTAATAAGGCATCTATTTCTTGTCCATAAACTCGGGTGCTGGAAACAAAAAACACGTGTTTGAGCTGATTATTGTTAGTTTGCAACTGCAATACATTACGCAAACCTTCAACATAATGTTTTCGATAGCTTTCATCGGTTTGTGCATCTGCAGCCACACAATAAATCACAATATCAGCAGATACCTGTTCTAACAGTTTCAATGATGCACTATCAGTAACATCGGTTTGGATGCGCTCAACTTGATTAGGCATAGGCTTATTGCTGACGCGAACACCTGTCACTGCATGACCAGCATTAGCCAACAATTCGGCAATTGAACCGCCTAGATCACCACAACCGATAATGAGTATACTCGCCATGCTATTTGCTTAAATGTTGTTTACTTAAATACTGCTGAGCAGTATATAGAGCAACCAAAGTTTTACCATCCGTCATTTCACCGCGTTGCGCCATTCGCATACACTCGTCAAAAGGCAGGTCAAAAACGTCAAGTACTTCGTCTACATCACGCTGACGGGCTCCAGCAGTCAATCCTGTTGCTAAATACATATGAATGACCTCATTAGAATACCCAATACAAGGATGCTGACAGCCTAAGCTAACCCAGTTGTTTGCGCGATAACCAGTTTCTTCCATCAACTCACGCTGACCCGTCACGAGCGTCTCTTCACCTTGATCAATTTTTCCTGCTGGCAGTTCAATAAACACCTGCTGCAAAGGGTATCGAAACTGGCGCTCCAACACTACATTGCCATTGGCTAATAGCGGCACAATCACTACTGCACCTGGATGTAGGACATATTCGCGCTGGCTTAAGTTCCCATTGGGCAACCGCACTTCATCGCGTTTAACGGTCAACATACCGCCTTCTAAAATCGTCGTCGAACTAATGCAACGCTCGGTTAAATCAGTGTTTTTTTGCATACCGTTATACACTGTAGTGATTAACATAGCCAATTTTCAAGCATTGGTCATGACGACTAACTTCATGGGCAATCACATAAGCTTGGGCAAAATCGCCTAGCGCTTTAAAACAATTTTTCATCTCATCATAAAAGGCTAAATCAATAGATACTTTTTGATCACCTGGGCAGACGAAAGGCGCCATCGCAGATTGTTCTGTAACGCAGGCGGTAGTCGCATCCCCTCTAAATGGGACTAATTTTGCTGCTGGAGAGTCATCACCAGCACGTTTGAATACATTATCCCAAGTGTTTTCCGTGCTACCTAATACCTTCGCCACAAACCGTCTAATCTCGTCATCTAAGCGCATTTTCTTTCCTATCTTAACTTTAGATCATGCACTATTTTTAAACACCCATCTATATCTATATTAGCGTTAAACCAATGATGCATCTATATCAATTATTCGATTATATGGAAATATATGCGCCAAAGGTCATGACAATGACAACATTAAAAGGATGTATGCATCAATTAAAAACCACCTCTTAATCAAGATTGAGAGGTGGTTAAAATCAGCTTGGTTAAATCAGCATTAATCAGACAACTCAGCTATTGCAAACTGGACATGATGGCTACGCCACATAATTCAAGCAATCCCTGCGGCATCAAACCAATCACTAATAAGGCTAATGCGTTTAAGCTCAAGACCATTTTCATATCCAAAGGAGCGGTAATCGCTGCCGTATCGGTTGGCTCATCAAAGTACATCAACTTAATCACGCGCAAGTAATAGAACGCACCAATAGCCGCCATCAATACAGCAAAAACAACCACCCAAACAAATCCCTCATGCAATGCCGCTTGCAACACGGTGAATTTTGCATAGAATCCAATCGTTGGTGGTACGCCAGCCATACTGAACATGGTAATAAGCATTAAGAAAGCGGCCCATGGGCTGCGTTTATTCAAGCCTTTTAAATCATCTAACTCCTCAGCTTCGTGCCCTTTTCTGGACAATAACAAAATCATACCAAAGCCTGCCAATGTCATCAGCACATAAGCGCAAATGTAAAACATACTTGAAGCAAAACCATTTAATGTCCCACTCATAATGCCTAATAATAAAAAGCCGATATGCGAAATGGTGGAGTAGGCCAACATCCGTTTTAAATTGGTTTGCGCAATCGCGGTAATATTTCCAATGGCGATTGAAAAAATTGCCATGATTAACAACATATCTTGCCAATCGCCAATCAATAAATATAAGCCGAAAACTAATAAACGCAATGCCATGGCAAAGCCGGCAAACTTAGGAATGGAAGCAATTAGCATGGTAATCGATGTTGGTGAGCCTTGATAAACATCTGGCACCCACATATGAAATGGCACGGCGCCAAACTTAAACGCCAATCCTGACACAATAAACACCAACCCTAAAGCAAGCACAGGGTTATTAATAATGCCAGGATTATGCTCGTGAGCTTCGCGCAATCTTGTTGCAATCGTCGCAATATCCAAACTCGCAGTTATGCCATAAACCATGCTCATACCATAGAGCAACATGCCGGATGCTAATGCGCCCAATACAAAATATTTCATTGCTGCTTCAGTTGCTTTAGCGTTGTCACGATCTAAGGCGACCATGGCATAAACACACAGTGACAACAGTTCTAATCCTACATAAATCGTCATCAGGTTGTATCCTGAAATCATGACCATCATACCCACAGTCGCGAACAATAATAAGGCATAATATTCACCTGAGAACAGGTTGCGCACCACCATATAATGCCGCGTATAAACGAGCATTATCATCGCACCAATTAAGGTTGCCAGTTTCAGTACATCACTGATAGGGTCGCTAATAAACATGCCGCTGTACGCAACATCAATCGCAAATGCATTTAAGGATAAAACAAGATATGCCGCAGCCAATAGAGTTGCCTGCGTTAATCCATAAATAATTATCCGATTATTTTTATTTAGAAATAAATCTAAGATTAAAATCACCATCGCCATGCTCAGCATGACAATTTCAGGCAACGAAATAAAGAGGTCTGTATGAATTGAGTTCATGCTTTACATTCCTACCGTCGGTAATTTACTAGTTGCCATATGTTGTAAAAATTTCATTGAGGTTGCTTGTGTCATCTCAGTGATGACTTGTGGATAAACGCCAATACCAATCGTCAATAGCGCCAATACTGTTAATAACGCAAATTCACGGCGTGCTAAGTCTTTTAGTGCTGCCACTTTTTCATTCGCCACGTCACCATAAAATACACGTTTAACCATCCAAAGCGTGTAGGAAGCGCCAAAAATCAAGGTTGTTGCCGCAATAAAGGCAACCCAAAAGTTAAATTTAACACTGGCTAAAATCACCATAAACTCACCAACAAAACCACTGGTGCCTGGTAAGCCACTATTGGCCATCGCAAACAACACAGCAAACCCAGCAAACATAGGCATGGTGTTCGCAACACCACCATAATCAGCAATGGCTCGACTATGCATACGGTCATATAAAACGCCTACGCAGAGGAACATTGCGGCTGAAATAAAGCCATGCGAAATCATTTGTACTATTGCGCCTTCAAGTCCTAATTGGCTGAATAGAAAAAAGCCTAGCGTAACAAAGCCCATGTGAGAAATAGATGAATAAGCAATCAGTTTTTTCATGTCTTTTTGCACTAATGCGACCAGCGCAATGTATAAAATAGCAATCAGTGATAAAACAATCATAAAGCCTGATAAATAATGCGCTGCATCAGGGGCAATTGGCAGCGCAAAGCGTAAAAAGCTATATCCGCCTAATTTCAGCATTACCGCAGCCAACACAACTGAACCTGCTGTTGGTGCTTCTACGTGGGCATCAGGCAACCAAGTATGCACTGGCCACATTGGAATCTTGACGGCAAATGCCATAAAAAACGCCATGAAAATAAAGATTTGTACGTTCAATGGTAATACCACGTTATGATATTTGACGATATTGAAGCTACCTGTTGTGTGAAACAAATAGATAAAAGCAACCAACATCAACAAGGAACCAAGCAAGGTATATAGGAAGAATTTAATAGTCGCATATACACGGTTAGGTCCACCCCAAATACCAATGACTAAGAACATTGGTATGAGCATTGCCTCCCAAAAAACGTAGTACAAAATACTATCTAACGCACTGAGTACACCAATCATTAAACCACTCATGATTAAAAAACAGGCCATGTATTGTGCAATATTTTTAGTAATCACTTCCCAAGAAGCTACGATACAAATCACTGTGGTAAAACTAGTCAATAGAATTAGTGGAACAGAAATTCCGTCTGCCCCTAAATGATAGAAAATTTGAAAGGCTGGGATCCAGTAAGCGACTTCTTGAAACTGAAAACCACCCTCTACTAAGTTAAATTGAGTATATAAAGGTAACGTAACTAAAAGACCTGCAATCGCACCAAATAACGCAAGCCAACGTGTCATATTGGGTCGGCTATCATGACCGAGCGCCAATACGAGTACGCCGGCTAGAATTGGTACCCAAATAGATAAACTTAAAATATGGTCAGTTAACATTAAAAAATCTTATTCAAAAATGTAATAAATAAAGTCTTGATTGCTATTAAGAAGTTCTTATTAAGCAGCAAGAATGCGCCAATAATCATGGCAAAAGCATAGTGATAAAGCATGCCAGACTGCATTTGACGCACAACACCCGATAACTTAATAATGAATGCAGCTGTGCCATTAACTATTGCACCGTCAATCACTTTTACATCCGCAATCTGCCACAATTTATGGCCAATCAATCGAGAACCGCCTGCAAAGAAACGTTCATTAAAGCTATCAAAGCCATATTTATTGTCCAATATGCGATTAATGAACGTTAAGCGCTGTTGAATAGCGGCTGGAATATCTGGCCGCTTCATGTAGAAAAACCATGATAGTACGACACCAGCTAAAGCCAATGCAAATGGCAGTGTCAAGAAACCATGAAGCGCCATCCCAGCAGGTGTATGCAGCAACTCATGGAAATGGTGTGTCAGATATTCCATGGCCGGATGTGCTTCAGTATTGACTGTGATAACGCCATTAAAGAAATGACCAAATAGCATCGGCTCAATAGCAAAATAACCAATGATAACGGATGGAATAGCTAATAAAATCAAAGGGAGCTTCACCACCCAGCCAGGCTCATGTGGATCTTGATCAGGCGCTAAACCGTGATGATGGTCATGATTATTATCATGGCCATCAGCATGTGGTTTTGCCTCACGCCATTTTTCTTTGCCATGAAAGACCAAAAAATAAAGTCTGAATGAATAGAATGCGGTAATAAACACGCCGGTTATGACTGCAAAGTAGGCAAACCCGCTGCCTGGAATATCCGAAAATTTAACTGCTTCAATGATGCTATCTTTTGAATAGAAACCTGCAAAGAAAGGCGTACCAATTAAGGCTAAAGAGCCAATTAATGACGTAATCCAGGTAACTGGAAAATACTTTTTTAAGTTACCCATATTGCGGATATCTTGATCATGGTGCATACCCATAATGATTGATCCTGCGCCTAAGAACAACAGCGCTTTAAAAAAGGCATGCGTCATCAAATGAAATATCGCAACCGAATAGGCTGATGCTCCTAACGCCACTGTCATATAGCCTAATTGTGATAATGTTGAATAAGCGACTACACGTTTAATATCATGTTGAATAATGCCTAATAAACCCATAAACAACGCAGTAATAGCACCAATCGTCATGACAAAAGAAAGTGCTGTAGTAGACATCTCGAATAATGGCGACATACGCGCCACCATGAAGATACCAGCTGTTACCATGGTCGCTGCATGGATTAATGCAGAAATTGGCGTTGGCCCCTCCATCGAGTCTGGCAACCACACGTGCAATGGGACTTGTGCGGATTTCCCCATCGCGCCAACAAATAGCAAGATACAAGTTACTGTCATTAATGACCATGAGGTATTAGAAAACAAACTGATTTGCGTATCAGCTAAGGCAGGTGCAGCGCTGAACACTGCCGCATAATCTAAGCTACCGGTGTAAGCAAGCACTAAACCGATACCAAGTAAGAAGCCAAAGTCACCCACACGGTTAACTAAGAATGCTTTTAAGTTGGCATAAATCGCGGTCGGTCTGGTATACCAAAAGCCAATCAGCAAATAAGAGACTAAGCCAACTGCTTCCCAGCCAAAAAACAATTGCATAAAGTTATTAGACATGACCAACATCAACATCGCAAATGTAAAAAGCGAAATGTAGCTAAAGAAGCGACTATACCCTGGGTCTTCGTGCATATAACCAATGGTATAAATATGCACCATTAATGAAACAAAAGTGACGACAACCATCATCATAGCCGTTAGATTATCGATTAAAAATCCAACGCTAAAATGAATGTCACCTGAGACTAACCAAGTGTATAAATCGGCATTGTGAGTAAAGCCTGCTAGAGTTGCTTTAAACACAATAGCGGATAATACAAATGCTGCGCCCACGCCCGCAATAGTGAGTAAATGTGCAGCGCTACGGGGCAAACGATTACCAAACAAACCAACCACTGCGGCTGCAATCAAAGGTAATACTGGAATCCAAATGAGAAGCTGTTCTATCATGATTTTTTTGTTAGCCCTTAAGTGAATCCAAATCTTCAACATCAATCGTACGTAAATTACGGAATAGCACAACCAAAATTGCCAAGCCAATTGCCGACTCTGCTGCCGCAACCGTTAAAATAAAGAAGACGAATACTTGTCCTGCGATATCCTGTAAATAATGTGAGAACGCAATAAAGTTGAGGTTAACCGCTAGCAACATTAATTCAATTGCCATCAAGACGATGATGACATTGCGACGATTCAAGAAAATACCAACAACACTAATGGCAAATAATAATGCGCCCAGTATCAGATAGTGAGAAAGTCCTACACTCATGAGGATTCTCCTTGTTCTGCATTGTCATCTGGTTTAGGTTCTGTTTCGGATTTCATTTTCACTATGCGTAAACGATCTTTTTTGCGCACAATCACTTGCTCGGCCGGGTTCATGGATTTGCTTTCACGCTTTTCTCTTAGTGTTAATGCGATCGCCGATATAATGGCAACTAGCAACACGATGGATGCGAGTTCAAATGGTAATAAATATTGGGTATACATAACTGCGCCGATAGCGGCGGCATCACTATAGCCCGCTGGATGACTGACGCTTTCTGCAGCAATAAAGTATTGATTACCCAATATCATGGCCATTTCTATCGCCATCAAAGCTCCAATCGTGCCAGCCAGCGGCAGGTAGCTCCAAAAGCCTTCGCGCATTTTATCTATATTAATATCGAGCATCATGACGACAAACAAGAACAACACCATTACAGCGCCTACATACACTAGCACCAGTACGATGGCTAAGAATTCAGCTTGCAATAACAACCAAATACCAGCAGCGTTAAAGAATGCAAGCACCAAGAACAAGGCTGCTTGCACAGGATTGCGCGCCGTAATCACCCGCGCTGCCGAAAATAGCAAAATAGCCGCCAGCACGTAAAATATAAAGTCAGTAAATACCATATTTGTCATTAACTAATTAAGCGTTATCTATAATTTTTATCTTGCGCGCGATCTGCCGCAATTTGCTTCTCATGCTTATCACCCACGGCCAGGAGCATTTCTTTGGTGTATAACAAGTCACCGCGCTGTTCACCGTGATAATCAAATACACGCGTTTCTACAATTGAATCTACAGGGCATGACTCCTCACATAAACCACAAAAAATACACTTGGTTAAATCAATGTCGTAGCGGGTTGTGCGACGTGTATTGTCTTCACGCTGTTCCGATTCAATGGTAATCGCCATCGCTGGACAAACAGCCTCGCATAATTTGCAGGCAATGCATCGCTCCTCACCATTCGGATAACGACGTAAAGCGTGTAACCCGCGGAATCGATTGGATTGCGGCGTTCGTTCTTCTGGGTATTGAATGGTGATTTTTCGTGCAAAAAAGTATCGCCCAGTAACGGCCATGCCTTTTAGCAGCTCGATCAGCATTAGACTGCCCAGTGTATTTTTAATTTGTTTAAACATAATGAATCTTAATCAAACACCTTAATGAAATAAGTAGTCAAATCTTGTTTGCATCATTGCACCAACAAACACAATCCAAACAATGGTAATGGGGATAAATACTTTCCAACCTAGACGCATAATCTGGTCATATCGATATCGCGGGAAAGTAGCTCTAAACCATAAGAAAAAGAATACCAACGCTGCCATTTTTGCAAACAACCATAAAATACTATCGGGTAAGAATGGGAATGGTGATAACCAACCGCCCAAAAACATCAATGCAGCTAAAGTGCAAACCAGCCAAATATTGGCATATTCTGCTAGAAAAAATATGGCAAAAGCCATGCCTGAGTATTCCACATGGAAACCAGCCACAATCTCAGATTCACCTTCCGCCACATCAAATGGCGCACGATTCGTTTCGGCAACAGCACTAATAAAGTAAACAATAAATAATGGAAATAATGGAATAAAATACCAATGCCAAAAGCCACCATTTTGCCCCAATACGATATTGCCCAAGTTCAAGCTATTGGCGCACATCAGCACCCCAACAAGCGAAAATCCCATTGCGATTTCATAAGAAACAATCTGCGCAGCAGAACGTAAACTACCTAAAAATGCATACTTAGAATTAGAAGCCCAACCTGCAATAATAACGCCATAGACAGCAATCGACGTCATTGCCAGCACATATAAAAGGCCAGCGTCAATATTCGCCAACACTTTTGTTCCATCAAATGGAATGACCGCCCATGCGGCAAAAGCTGGCGCGATTGTTAATACGGGGCCTAATAGGAACAACCCTTTACTGGAAGCTGTTGGTACAATAATCTCTTTCATCAACAGCTTAACACCGTCAGCAATAGGCTGTAATAATCCAAAAAAGCCAACCCGATTAGGACCAATACGCACTTGCATATAGCCAATGACTTTACGCTCTGCATACGTTAAATAAGCAATCGCAATCATTAATGGACCAACAATGGCAATAATTTTAATTAATGTCCAGCCCGCCAACTTAACGTTGGGCCAATAACCCCCGAATAATTGTGCGAACCATTCCATTAGCTTTGCGCTGCCATTTCTTTTACTTTAAGTGCATCTGCTTGTTCTCTAGAGATTTTTTCAATTGAAATATCACCCATTAAATCACCCAAACCTAATGTATCTTCGTGCGCTGCAGCCAAGCGAACACAGCCCATCGCAACATGACTGTCACTTCTGACTGGCAATATTGCACTTCCTTTATCTTGCTTCACCAAGACTAAATCACCCTCGTTTAAATCATACAAGCGCATTTCATTTGGGTTGAGTCTAACAATTCGCTTGATATTGTATTTTGTCTTTCTCAACGGCTCAGAGCGACGAACGATAGGATCAGCTTCATATTGCGGAACCTCGCCAACCCGCTGTAAACCTGGCGACTTAATTTTCGTTTCGATCTCAACCAGTTCTTTCATGTTGTTATTCAAGTGACGCCATGCAAAGTCAGATGGTTTTTCACCATCAAAAATCTTATCTTTCACCTCTTCACTGCTGTCAAAATCAAAGCCTTGCAAACCTAAGGTATTGGCTAATACACGTAACACTTTCCAAGCTGGTCGACATTCGCCTAGCGGTTTAACAACTGCTTTAAAGCTTTGAATACGCCCTTCCATACTCATAAAAGTACCTGAAGTTTCGGTAAATGGTGCAATCGGCAACAACACCGTTGCATTGTCTAACGCTTTTGATTTGTAAGCAGTTAATGCAACAACACAGTCAGCTTTTTCCATTGCCGCGCTTGCTAGTGCCGCATGTTGGCAATCTAATTCTGGTTCAATATTCAATAACAAGTAAGCTTTGCGTGGCACTTCTAACATCGCGCGCGCATGCATGCCTGTTGCTGTAGGCATTACGCCAATCAAATGCATGCCTGTACTATTTGCTGCCGCAGGCAAAATACCACCCTTTGCACCAGATACGCCACCAATGGCCTCTGCCAAGCTATACATTTCAGTAAATCGTGGTGCACTTAATGCCATATTACCTAAGAAAATACCGACGCGTGGTGCAATCAAATTTACGTTTTTGCCTAAACCAGCCAAACTCTCCGCCATCGCTTCTGTATTAGGGCGAACGCGAATTTGCTCAAGCAACGCACTCAACGTTGGCGGTAAACATAAGGATAACTTTTGCAAACCAGACATGGCTTTTAATATTTGTGCCAGTACGTTAACAATATCATTTGGTGTCACAATAATCTTATGTGCAATATCCATCAGCGGATTATTATCTAACGGACTAATAATCGATAGCTCAGCGCCGTTATCGACCGCTTTACGGAAACGCTGTGCTAATAAAGGATGTTCATTTCTGATATTTGAACCAATGATTAAGATCCGATCAAGCTTCTCGATTTCATCAATATTGCAACCCATCCAAGGCGTACCAACGCGTTTTCCATCTAATCTAAAATCAGTTTGGCGTAAGCGATAATCAATATTGCCACAGCCTAGACCATGCACTAACTCCTTAATTAAATAGCCTTCTTCCATGGTGCTATTCGGCGAAACCAATGCACCTAATGCATCACTACCATGCTCATTGGTAATCTCTTTTAATTGCCCTGCAGCAAACTCTAAAGCAGTTTTCCAATCCGTTTCTTGCCATTCGCCGTGATGTTTAATCATCGGCACTTTAAGACGATCAGGACTATTTAAACCTTCGTATGAAAAACGATCACGGTCAGACAACCAGCACTCGTTAATACTTTCTTTTTCACGTGGCAGTACGCGCATGACTTTATTGTCTTTGACATGCACTTCAATGTGCGAGCCTAAACTATCGTGCGGCGCAATAGAGGGACGTCGTGTTAGCTCCCAGCTTCGTGCTGAGTATCTAAATGGTTTATTAGTCAATGCGCCTACAGGGCACAAATCAATAATATTGCCTGATAATTCAGAGTTCACACTTTGATCAACATAGGCTGTAATTTCAGAATGCTCACCACGGCCAACCATGCCCAACTCTTGCATGCCACCCACTTCTTTTAAGAAGCGTACACAACGGGTACATTGAATACAACGCGTCATGTCAGTGCTAATCAAAGGACCAATATTTTTATTAAATACAACACGCTTTTCTTCTGTGTAGCGTGAGCCACTCGCGCCGTATCCAACCGCAATATCTTGTAAATCACATTCTCCACCTTGATCGCAAATCGGGCAATCTAATGGGTGATTAATGAGCAAAAACTCCATCACACTTTTTTGCGCTTCAACCGCAGCCTTGCTACGCGTGAAAATCTTCATGCCTTCAGCTACTGGGGTTGCACAAGCAGGCAAAGGCTTACCGAACTTCTCTACATCAACTAAGCACATGCGGCAGTTTGCTGCTACCGACAGTTTTTTGTGATAACAAAAACGTGGAATAGCAATGCCCAGCTTATCAGCGGCGTCAATAATGGTCGTCCCGTGGTCGACTTCTACTGCTTTACCATCAATTTCAATTTTTAACATATGCTATTTTCCATCAACCATGCTTTTGCCATGCTGAATATAATATTCAAACTCTGGACGGAAATGTTTAATAAAGCTCAATACTGGCGTTGCTGCAGCTTCACCTAATGCGCAAATCGTACGACCAGAAATATTATTACTCACATCAGTCAGCAAATCTAAATCTTCCATTTTACCGTTACCTTCGGTAATACGCTTAATCACGCGGTATACCCATCCAGTACCTTCACGACACGGCGTACATTGACCACAACTTTCTTCATAAAAAAAGTAACTTAACCGTTTAAGCGTTTTGACCATACAAGTGGAATCATCCATCACAATCATCGAACCAGCACCTAAACTAGAACCTGCCTTGCTTAAGCCGTTGTAATCCATTGTTGCACCTAAAATAGCAGAAGCGGGCATCACTGCTGTCGATGGGCCGCCTGGAATCACCGCTTTCAACTTACGCCCTTTCCATATACCGCCAGCCATTTCTAGCAATTCAGTAAATGGCATACCCATATTGACTTCATAATTACCTGGCTTTTCAATATGTCCTGAGACTGAAAATAATTTGCTTCCACCAGAACCAGCAACCCCTAAATCCGCAAACGCTTGACCGCCATGTTGCAGAATCCAAGGAATACTGGTGTAAGTTTCGGTATTATTAACATTGGTTGGTTTGCCAAACACGCCATAACTAGCAGGGAATGGCGGTTTAAATCGTGGTTGGCCTTTTTTGCCTTCAATCGATTCGATTAATGCTGTTTCTTCACCACAAATATAAGCGCCGTAGCCATGCACAGCATACAACTCAAAACTAAAATTAGTACCAAATAGGTTTTTACCAATATAGCCAGCAGCTCTTGCTTGGGCTAACGCCTCTTCAAATATCTCGTACTCACGCCAAATTTCGCCATGGATGTAGTTATACCCAACGCCTGCGCCCAAAGTGTATGCGGCAATCGCCATGCCTTCAATTAATTGATGCGGGTTATAGCGCATAATATCTCTGTCTTTAAATGTGCCTGGCTCACCTTCATCCGTATTGCAGACCAAATACTTGGTGCCATCGAAATAACGCGGCATAAAGCTCCACTTCAGTCCAGTCGGAAAGCCGGCACCTCCACGACCACGCAGACCAGAAACTTTGACTTCATTAATAACCTCAATGGCTTTCACTTTATCCGTAACTAAGCGCTTTAATTGCTGATAGCCGCCAAGTTTTTCATAAGTCGCCAACGATGCAGGATTTTCTTCCTTCAGCGTTTGTAGCGTAACTAAAGTTTGTCCTTTTAAATCAGTCATGACTGGTGTTGACGTCTTTGATATCGCCATTATTTTAGCTCCTTCAAAATTTCATCAACGCGATCAATAGTGAGATTTTCATGCATGGTTGCGTTATTAACGCTCATGAGTGGCGCGCCGCCACAAGCGCCCATACATTCACCTTCTTTAAGACAAAATTTACCATCCGCACTTATTTCATTAAAACCAATACCAAGCTTTTCTTGCAGGTGATGCACAATCTGATCGCTATCACGTAACATGCATGAAATATTGGTACATACGGTAATTTTATATTGACCGATAGGTTCGGTATCGTACATATTGTAGAAAGTAGCCACTTCCAGTGCTGCAATTTCTGGCATGCCTAAATAGATCGCCACTTCACTGATACTTTCTTGCGACAACCAACCACGCTCTGTTTGCACAATACGCAAAGCAGACATTACCGCAGCTTGACGTTGGTCTTTTGGATACTTCGTCAGCTCGTATTCAATTTTTTCGATAGCTTCAACTGATAACATTAAACAACCTTCTCAATATCGATTGAAAATACGCTGCGGATTACATACATCGGCATCATCGATCAATTTCTCCAAACACAATATCTTGCGTTCCAATAATCGCTACTAAATCTGCCAGCATATGTCCACGACACATTTCATCCATTGCTGAAATATGCGCAAAACCGGGCGCTCTGATTTTTAAACGGTAAGGTTTATTAGCACCGTCAGAAATCATATATATACCGAACTCCCCTTTAGGATGCTCAACCGCCGCATAAGCTTCACTTTTTGGCACATGAAAGCCTTCAGTAAACAACTTAAAGTGGTGAATCATGTCTTCCATATTGGTTTTCATGCCTTCACGATTAGGCGGCGCGATTTTATTATCACTCGTTATGACTGGGCCTGGATTTTTGCGTAACCAATCAACACATTGTTTAATAATGTGATTAGATTGACGGAATTCTTCCATACGCACCAAATAACGGTCATAGCTATCGCCATTAACGCCAACGGGAATATCAAAAGCTAATTTGTCGTAAACCTCATACGGCTGCTTACGACGCAAATCCCACTCAACACCTGAACCGCGCAACATCGGACCAGTAAAACCAAGCGCCAAAGCGCGTTCTGGCGAGACGACGCCAATTCCTACAGTACGTTGTTTCCAAATGCGGTTGTCCGTTAACAACGTTTCATACTCATCCACATGCTTAGGAAAACGATTGGTAAAATCTTCAATGAAGTCGAGCAAAGAACCTTGACGGTTCTCATTCAACCGATTAATTTGTGCTTTGCTACGGAATTTAGTCGTTTCATGTTGTGGCATGCGATTAGGTAAATCGCGATAAACGCCGCCCGGTCTATAATATGCTGCATGCATACGCGCGCCAGAAACCGCTTCATACATATCAAATAAATCTTCACGTTCGCGGAAAGCGTAAATGAACATGGTCATAGCGCCCAAATCAATGCCGTGTGCACCAATCCAAAGAAGGTGATTCAAAATACGGGTGATTTCGTCAAACATGACACGAATATACTGTGCACGAATCGGCACTTCTAATCTCAGCATTTTTTCAATCGCCATCACATAAGCATGTTCGTTCGACATCATCGACACATAATCAAGTCTGTCCATGTAAGGTACTGATTGAAGGTAAGTACGATTCTCCGCTAGTTTTTCTGTCGCACGATGCAATAAACCAATATGCGGATCTGCACGTTGAATAACCTCTCCGTCTAATTCCAATACCAACCTCAACACACCATGCGCCGCAGGATGCTGCGGGCCAAAGTTCATGGTGTAATTATGAATTTCAGCCATTGTGCACTCCTTCATCGCGAATCACGCGCGGCACGTTATTACGCAAATCAATTGAAACTGGCTGATAGACCACACGTTGTTGCTCAGGATCGTAACGCATTTCTACATAACCAATCATTGGGAAGTCTTTACGGAATGGATGTCCAACAAAACCATAGTCAGTCAAAATGCGTCGCAAATCAGGATGATTTTCAAACATAATACCAAACAAATCAAAGGCTTCTCGCTCAAACCAGTTTGCAACTGGCCATACATCAATTAGCGTTGGCAACACAGGAAAATCATCGTCCTCCGCAAATACGCGCAAACGCACTCGTTGATTAAGCGAGACGGAAAGCAAGTGCAGCACTACCGCATAACGCTGACCTTCCCACAATCCATCTTGATATTCAATGTAGTCAACGCCGCACAAATCAATTAACTGTTCAAACTTAAGCTCACCGTGGTCACGCAGCCGCACACAAACATCAAGCAAGTCTTTCGCTTTACACTCGATGGTAATTTCGTTTAAATCTTCAACCAGCTTAACTAACCCTGCATTGAGAGCCAACTTTAACTGTGCGGACAATTCATTTAACTTAATTGACATATTTTCTACTATTTAGCGAGCGATGGTATTAGTACGTTTGATTTTCTTCTGCAATTGGATAATGCCGAATAACAAGGCTTCTGCTGTTGGAGGGCAACCTGGCACATAAACATCCACAGGCACAATTCGATCGCAACCCCGTACAACGGCATATGAATAATGATAGTAACCGCCGCCATTAGCACAGCTACCCATAGAAATCACCCAGCGTGGTTCAGCCATTTGGTCGTAAACTTTTCGTAAAGCTGGCGCCATTTTATTAACCAGTGTCCCTGCCACAATCATGACATCGGATTGACGCGGACTAGGGCGGAACACAATACCAAAACGGTCGAGGTCATAACGGGCAGCACCCGCGTGCATCATTTCAACCGCACAACAAGCCAAACCAAAAGTCATCGGCCACATAGAACCTGTACGCGTGTAATTAATCACCGTATCTAGTGACGTGGTAATAAATCCCTTTTCTAATACGCCTTCAATACCCACTTAAATTAGTCTCGATATAAAATTAAAATGCAATTTATCATCTACGCTTAATCCCACTCTAGCGCACCTTTTTTCCACTCGTAAATAAATCCGACTACCAATACAAATAAGAATATCAGCATCGCTAAAAATCCAAATAGCCCAATATCTCTTAACACAACAGCCCAAGGAAATAAGAACGCGATTTCTAAATCAAACAGAATAAACAGAATGGCAACCAAATAGTAGCGCACATCAAACTTCATACGTGCGTCTTCAAAAGCCTCAAAGCCACATTCATAAGGTGAATTTTTTTCAGCGTCTGGCTTATGTGGCGACACCAGCTTACCGAGGATAAGCGGACCTAGTCCGACGCCTAAGGCGACTAATATGAACATCAAAATTGGAAAGTAGTTTTCTAGCAAAAGTCCTGTCCCTGAGGTTTATTACATCATTTAACCGCTAAGCATAAAAACGCCTAGCACCCATCTTAATTTATTTAAAACAGCTCACTCCCCAGAAAGCTATAGTGAACCTACGTCCACTTTTACTTCAACCCCTATTTAAAGGCACCTTACCTTCAGTGTCACTTTAAAAAAATAACCATTGTCGATGAGTTAGCAATTGCTATTATTGCAATGCGCTTTGTCATAACCTACCGCACTGGTGCGACGGAG
>Ga0209702_10000138_pt1 | contig 139093 bp, 104 predicted proteins | sample FRY01_FD_187210 | JGI IMG/M metagenome (GOLD analysis project Ga0209702, IMG submission 187210) | Freshwater microbial communities from Lake Fryxell liftoff mats and glacier meltwater in Antarctica - FRY-01 (SPAdes) (version 2) | ecosystem: Environmental > Aquatic > Freshwater > Ice > Glacier...
GTCGTGACTCATCATTTAGCCTAAAGCATCGTGCTGGTCTTTTATGAACCCTGCGGCAATGCCTGCCTGACGCGCTGAGCGAAACTCACCGGCGAGATATGCTTTCCAGATGTCCTTGAAGTCACGGCTCAACCGCTGTTCGATGCAGGCACGGGAGTTCGTGCCATGTGCTTCCGTTTTAATAGTGCCATCGGCACCATTTTCCACCGCATCCGTTTTCGGTCTGCCTTTGCTCCGTACTGGACGATGCGTCACGAGTAAATATCTCGCCTATGCTTGCCACTCTACTTGCCGAACAACCACCTGTGAACGAAGTCGGCAACATCAATCAACCGCTGGTCGTCAATGCCCTGCCGATAAACTGCCGCCATGGATTCGTCTGCGTGCCCCATGGCGTAATCAACGGCAATCTGGTCTTTCGTCGCGCCTGCCACTGTCTCGAAGGTTCTGCGGAGGGAGTAGAAGCCCCGCCCAGAACGTGAGATCCCGCATTTGACGCACAGTTTCGTGAACATCTTCGTGATGTTGTCGCAGCTATAGACCTCGCCCGTTGGCTTGATTGCTTCCCACCAGACCGGCTTCCCATGCGATGTCAGGAAGCAAAGCGGGTCATGGGATTCGTCTTTCGGAATGATTCGCTTCGTCATCGCCGCCCGTATCGCTTCAATCGTCTCCGGCCAGAGTCTGAATCGCCGCGGAATCCCGGTCTTCTGTCGGGGTAGGTCGTACCAACCAGAATCGAGATTCAGGAACGTAGTGGACAGCCTCCCGCAATCAGCGTTTCCCGCGCCGCCATTGATCCCCAGGAGAATGCAGGCATGAAGCCACGCGTCAGACGTCTTCAGCAGCCTCTGGACTTCGTCCGCTGAGAAGTCGAGTTTTCCACCGCGTTCAGATTGCCGCTTCTGCTGGTCGCGTCTGGCGACGGCTTTGGATGGTTTCTTGAAGTCCGGCCCGAAGTTCGGAAGGGATGGAATCAGCTCTGATTCAAAAGCCCATTTGAAAACGGTTCGCATCCGCTGAATTTCGTTCGCTGTCCTTTCCGTGCCCCAAGTCGCCGGGAACGCGCCTTTGTACGCTGAGAAGTCCGCCGCCCTGAGTGATGCTGCCCGGGTGAACTTCCCGAAGTGCCCCATGAACCGCCTGCACGCCTTCAGATTGTCGCTGAAGTTCCTCCGAGTGACTTCGCCGGAATCAGCTCGCCGCTGCTGGCGCTCGAGGTAAAGGTTGCAAAGATCGTAAGCCGTTAACTCAGTTGACGACAACCCGACGACAACCGCCCGCCGCGGATCTCGCCCCGCTTGAATTTCGTCCACTTCATCGAGATACTTCCGAAGGGCGGTATCAGAATCAGACCAAACTCCGAAGAACCAGATTTTTCCCTTTATTTTTTTGCACCATTGGCCGTTCAAGTGCGCAGTCAAAGGGAACTCTGGGTAAGGTTTGGGCGGTTTTGTTTCTGATCCCGTTACCATGGGTACTGTGCTCCCGGTTGTCGTTGCGGTTGTCGTCACACAATGAAACGCTGCTGGAAAACATATAAACCCTGTGTTTTAATTACAAGTCTCGGTAGCTCAACTGGATAGAGCGTCGCCCTCCGAAGGCGAAGGTTGCAGGTTCGACCCCCGCCCGGGACAACTTAGAGCCGCAAGGACTTACGGCAAATCCTTGCGGCTTCTTTTTTGCCAGTGTACTCAGTGAGTGTACTCACCAAGTCTCAGAATGCCTTTTCGGAAGGTTGCTCTTCCTTCGGGGCGGTTCGTCGCAACAGGTCATCAACTTTCAACATGGCTTCAGCCTGAACGCCTTGCAGCAGGTGGCTGTAGACATTCGCTGTGGTAGCAAAGTCGCGATGTCCGAGACGAACTTGAACAATCTTCAGGTCGATGCCGGCCGCCACCATCAGAGACGCTTGAGTGTGGCGAAGATCGTGGAACACGAAGGTGTCCGGGATGCTGGCCGCCTTGCGTATCGGATACCAGACATTTCTAGCGAAATTGGATCCGCGCAGATATCCGCCGCGGGTATCGGTAAAAACAACAGGCACCGTCTCGGGGTCGAATCCTTCAGCAATCGCTTTCTCCCGTCTGCGATTCAGAGCCGCCACGGCCTCAGCACCGAGTGTTACGACTCGCCGACTGGCCTTCGTCTTAGGTTGCTTCACCTTCAGCTTGTTGAGCTCTTCCAGTGTCCTGCGGACAACCAACACGCCCTCGGTAGTATTCACTGCGGACCATTCCAACGCGAACAATTCACCCCTTCGAAGTCCGGTCATGGCCGCCAACACAATTAAGTCACCGAGTCGATGCTTCTGGCAAGCCTCAATCAGCCTGTGACATTGTTCAGGTTCGAGAGGAATCACTTCCTTCGGAGTCACCGTTGGCATCTCCAATCCCTTGCAAGGATTGTAGGGTATCAGCCGCAACTTCACGGCCCGTGACAATGCAGACCTCAGCACCTTAATTGACCGATGCCGCATGTGGTCTGTGAAATCCTTTCGCGCCAGTTTCCCCTGCCACTCAACCAGAGTGTCGCTGTTCAGATTCGTCAGCTTCACCGAACCGATAAACGGTTCGATGTACAGGCGGTTTGCAAACTCATACCCCTGGTGAGTTTTGGCCGAACGGTTCAGTAGAATGTCATTTTCGAGCCAGCGCTTCATATATCCGGCAATGGAATCTTTGCTGGCGATGGCTTTCCCACTCTGCTTTTTTTGCTGCCGAAGAATGGCAAGCTTGTCGATCACCTCAGCCTGAGTGGTACCGTAAACCGTCTTCTGAATCCGCTTGCCAGTTTTTTCGCAAACTCCGAGGGACAGCCGCCCCACCCATCGTCCGTCAGTTCGCTGGAAAACTGTACCTTCACCGCTGCCACGTTTCTTCGCCATCGTTTTCACTCCATCTGGTAAGTGATCATCTGGTTTGTGAAAGCGGGAAACTGGCCAGATGAACCAGCTTGTCGACCAGGGTAATTAGTCCTGACCTATCCCGCGTTGGGCAAATATTGCCGGACCCAACGAAGGAAGTCCAGCCCGCTGCAGTGCCGGCACGATGATTGTGCAGACGCTACTGAAAACATTTCGAGCGAAATGACCAGAGACGCTGAACACGTTCGGACCATTCGCCGTCAGCTGATTGCAGCGAAGATCATTCCAGAAGTGGCAACAGCAGCTCCCCGGGGAAGTGAGTCCGCACAAACTGACTGATGCTCATGTGAGCCTGCAGCGCCCTCGCCCGAAGTGATCGTTCCTCGGGGCGTGTAACTGTCATCGTGACCTTGCGGCATCGAGCCTCCGTTGTGTTTGGCTCTGCTGTGGATCTTAGTTGTGGGTGTTGCCAGGGGTGGTTGGCAGCCGGTTTCGATTTTCCCCACGAATCCGCATTCGTCATTGTCAGACTCCGTTCAGAGCATGGACTAGTTTTAGAACATGCTCTGAATCGTATCATGACCTGCACAACAATCACGGATGGAAATCCATCTCCGGATTCTTGAACGCGTATCGTCTCGCCGCTGCGAGATGCTCCCTTGAATTAAACTTCGCCTGACAATCATGCTTGTTGGCACGGTAGTCTGATTCGGCCTGTCTGGTGATCTCCGCCAACTGCAGTTCTTCTGTCTCTGCCTTTGTGGGTGTCACTGGCTTCAGCGCCCGCAGTTGGTTCATCCGCGTATTCATCTCACCTGCGAGTCGATCAAGATCGAGCTCGAGCTCGGCAACTCCCATCGGAGGCAGGGCAGCCGTTTCGAATTCGTCGACCAGCTTGCAGAGCTCATCAACAACGAATGCATCGGCCTGACATAGACTGTGCTTGTCATACTTGAACCCGTTCCGATTCACATCGGCCCGTGTCCCAAGCTCTTTAAAGAACTTGACGGTCTGCACTTGCTCGCCCTGGCTTTTACTTTCGAAAACCCGCCGCTGCTCAGCCGCTTCCCGTGCTGTCGCCAACGTAATCACACCAGCCTCGACAAGCCTTCGGGCTGACTCACGAATAGATGCTTCACTCTGCGCGTCCTGAGATTTCGACGCATGCCAGAAATTGAAAATACTCATCTCGGTTTGACTCCTTAGTATGAAGAAAACAGGCGCGAGGAAGACAGGCCTCCCCGCGCGGGTCGATCCATCAATCGCGGGTCGCAGGCGTTGCCGGAATGACAACTGTACGAGCTTTCCATTCCTGCTGTGGCGCTTGAAGCTCCGGGCCTTCTGGCTTCTCCTCAATGTCAGCCAGCTCGGCAACCCATGACCGGAATCGCTCCAAAAACGCCCCACGGATACGCACCACCGTTCCGGACGATGCGTTACCGTTGATGTTGTTGGATAAGCTGCCGTCGAATCCGCGTTGCTGCTGCAATGCGTCATGGGCCTCGCGAACCTTGTCCACACTCCCGACCGCCGCCGTCAATGCAGGTCCGGACACGCCTGATTCAGACAGGCGACGCGAGTACTCGGCATGAAGTGTCTTCAGGTGGGTGGCTGCATCGCTCGAAGCCTGATTGAGGTGTCGTCGAATCGTGGCATCAATGTCGAATCGAATATTCAACAACCGAAGAATATCTTTGATCAGATCGAACCGGAGAAACCGCCTGTCCTTTCCGGATTTTTCCAAGGCCTTCAAGTCTGACTCCAACGGGTCAAAGTCCGGCACGATGAAGAACTCATCGAGCCTGTTTTGAATTGCGGCGAGTTCTTCATTGAACTGGCCAGCCAGCTCGAAGGCCTGGGGGGATGCTGAACTGTGAATGCTGATTCGCAGAGAGTCGATATTCCGCAAATCGTCGTGTGAAAACTTCATGGGCTTGGGCTCTTGAAAATGTGAAATCTGGAAAGTCCCCCCGGACGCGCAATGGAGAAAACGCATCCGGGGAGAGAGTTAGGGCAGGGCCGAAGAACCCTGCCACAAAAGGAATTCGCTGCCATCAAGGCGGTTCCTCTGCTTCATCACTTTTTGCCGTCATTTGTGGGGCTGTCCTGTTGAGAGGAAGGAAGGAATAGCGCTTTCAAAAACACGAAACGCGCCCAATTTGCGCGATAGAAGACCCGCGCGCCGAAAGTTTCCCGGGGAGGGACCCGCGAAAAACGCGGGCTCCCCTCGGACTTGTGCCCGATACATTTCGGGCGAAATATCTCAGCCTGCAGTCATCGCAGTCGGCCTCGCTCGAGTTGTCATCAGCTCCAATCGCCGAACTGAAATCCAAACCGTACAGCAGTCACGCAAGACGATGTCTTCGGGCTCGCCTTTGGCTTGAATGAATCCATGATCTCGAAGCCATACCCGCCGCGGCCTTTGGCTGTTGCCATCCATTGCGAGTGCCACTTGCATCTCTTTGTCTGTCGCTCCCCGTTCGCCTTGGCTGGCGATGTACTCCGAGATTCGCACGGCCTGCGATCGCACAAACGATCGGGCAGACTCTGCAGCAGCTCGGCTTGGCAGAGTGCGATTGTGATACGGCGTCGGTTCACTCGCTGACGGATCGGCATTGTGAGCGCCGCCGGCAGTCGAGTCGCCGCGCGGGATGCCTGTTAATTGTTCGTCAAAGTCCTCATCGACTTCGGGAAACAGTGTCGGACTTTTCATCATGGTCGGTTCCTTAGTTTGAAAGATATTTCGGTTGAAATGAATTCCGCAGGCTTCACGCAAGAACGGTTCTCACAAACTGCCGGTCCAAGGTTCGACGGAATCATTGAACCAGAACTTCGGCCTATCGAATGTTGTCCGGACGATTCCGCACGGCCCGCCGCGATGCTTAGCAACGATCAGTTCACGTTCATCGGTTTCGGCGTCGCCACTCAACAAGACCACGATATCGGCGTCCTGTTCGATCGCTCCGGATTCCCTCAGGTCTGCCAACGATGGACGGCCTCGCTTTTCAGATTCGCGGTTGAGTTGTGAGCCCAACAAAATTGGAATCTGAAGTTCCATCGCCAGCCGCTTCAGTCCTCTGGACATAGTCGCTACCTGGCGTTCTCTCAGCTCGTTTCGACCGATCGGCGTTTCGATCAACTGCAGATAATCGACGGCCGCCAACTGGATGGAATGCCGTCGCCTGGCGAGTCTCAACAGTGCCTCCAGCTTTGTGAACTGCGAACACTCCGCAAACCAGACCGGCAGTTGTGCGAATTGTCGCCGGTCGATCGTCATCAATCCACGTCCCGCAATTTCCCCCGCTGTCATTTCGAGAGACGCCATTAAACCGGCTCGCTGGGATCTTCCTGCGTTGAGAATCATCTGCCCCATCAATGCCGACTTGCCGAATCCAGGACGCCCGCCGATCACCACCAGCTGCCCCGGTCGCAGTCCGCCGCAGAGTATCCGGTCCAGTTGAATCAACCCTGTCGATATCGTCTGACGTGGATCTTTGTTCCGATTGTCGAAAGCCTCGAGCGCCGCCGCCGCAGTGATCAATTCAGAACTTCGCGTTGTACCGGCCCGCATGGTCTCCAGCTGGTTCACAATCATCGTGATTGTGTCGGAAGGATCGCAGGCAGGATCTTGGGCGAGTCCCTTCAGCCGCTCGCTGATGACCGCCAAACCATCACGGCGGTAAAGTGCCTGCAGTTGCTGAACATAGAACCGGCAGTGTTCTGAATGTGGTACAGCTTCGAAAACTTCAGCCAGGCCAGCAGCGCCGCCAGCTTGCTCGTAGTCACCAACGCGAATGAGCTCATCTGCCAACGTGATCGCATCAACCGGAATGCCGCGTTGAGTCATCAACCCGACGGCCCGGAATATCGCCCGATGGCCCGGCAACATGAACTCTGTGCCATCGAGTTCAGAAGCCGCATATTCCGCCGTCTCGCTCGAACCGTAAAGCACCATCGAGCCCAAGACGGCCGCCTCAAGGGATCGTCGATCGATCGTTTCCGAAATCTGAATCATGCTGCTGCCCCTTGTCGTTGGAATTCATCAATGAATTGTTTTGGAAACTTCCCCTGTTCGTAGCCGTTTGCTTCGTCGATCTTTTTCCGAGTGAGCCCGATCGTCTTCAGAATGTCTGCCAGTTTCTGCCCGATAGTTGCCTCGAATGCTTTCGCATCGCCGTGGGTCTCTTTTGCAGCTTTGCGAATTCGCTGCCACGCTGTTTCGGCCGCTGGACTTCCTTTGTCGTTTTTTCCATCAGGATCGAACAGACCTTGCCAGCCATTGGTGATGGACGCGTCGATTGACCGAACGGCTTTCGTTGAACCAAACTTATCGAGCATGGCCAGCTGCATCGTGATCGTGGACGGCGTTAGTTTCTTTTTGAGCTCGCGACGGAATCGGACCCACGATTGCCAAGCTTCCGAGAACTCTGGTGTCCTCAATTTTTCCGGAAACGAAAACGCCTGTTCTTTCTTATGTTCTTTAACTGTTCTTTCTGTAGGCAACTGTTGCCCTATTCCAGGTGCAAGGGTTGCACCATTATCAGGGCAAGGGTTGCACCATTCGGATTCTGTCTCTGTGTCGAATGGGGCAATCGTTGCACTATTCAAAGTCGGCTTGATTTGCAGTGCATCGAGACGCAGGGAATAACGATTCTGCACTTTGCAGCCCTTCCCTGATGAAATCACAATGACGCCCATTTGTTCAAGCTGGCTTTGCCAATACTTCACGGATCTCACTGACGCGTTCATTCGCTCGGCAATCTTCGCCTGCGATGGCCACGCGTCTGCGTTCTTGCCGATAAACTGATTCAACGTGCAAAGGTAAAACGTGTGCGTCATCGACAGCTGAGCGTCGCGGATTCGCCGATCCCGATCGAAAACAGATTCAGCCATTTCGCGCCGCCTCCCGTTGCTGAGACCAGTCGGTCAAGTCAGCCAGCTGCCGGAAACGATCCCGCCGTTGCGCCGCAAGGATGCGCGGAGTGAAGACTAGGCGAGACCATCGCATTGGCTCGCGGATTTCAAAATCGAGCTCACGAATGTGCTGGCTCTGCGGGTGCGGCGACTGTATCATTGGCGGTCTCGCATGTGGCGTGTGGGGCGCAAGGATTTCGAGGGCCGGCAGACGACAATCTGACCGGCCTTCTTTCGTCAGGGGGTGGCTTCAGCGAAGAACTGCTCACGAACAGCCTGCCACGGGACGCGCACAGATCGACCATGCCGCTGTGCTCGCAGTTCGCCCCGGTTGATCATCAAATAGATTTTGGATGCGCTCAGACCGCTTGCTGCTGCCGTCTCGGCAATGGTCGCGTTGCCGCCGAGAGGATAGCCATCCTCAGCAATCGGCCGCCCTCGCTCGTCGCGTTTGATGGTCTCGGACATTGTATGGTCTCCACATTGGCTCAAGGTCGTTACAGGCTTCACTCAGCCCACGACCGAACAATAGGGACCATTGAACAGATGAAAATGCCGGTTAATCACGATTCAGAAGCAACAGAAGCAAACCATAAGCAAATCAGAAGCTCGACCAGTCGTCTTTCGGATATTGCGTCACAAGCGCCGGACGAAGTTCGTCCCACCGGAATTGAGCAGGAATGTTGCCACGGCCATTTACAGCCGGAGTCGGCCATGACTTTGTCGCCAAACTCGTTCGTTTAATACCGAGGAACAGTGCAATTTGGTCGGCTGTAACCAAGCGATCAACCCGCGGACTCCCATTCCGCGGGTCGTCAGGCGTGGTCGTCTTGATCTCGGCAACTGCGGACTTCAATTCAGCCAACAAACCCGCAATGACTTTCGGCTGCTGCTGACTTTCCTTGGCATGCAACAATGCCGAAAGATATTGTTCTCCGCGAGTCGGTTGGTGGTGGGGCCTTTGGCCTTTGTGCCAAAGTATGAATTCGGTATCCGCAATGGACTTCGGGACGAACAGTGAGCCATCCATGCGTTCAAGTGCTACCTTGATTTCTTCTGGAGTGATGCCATCCGATGCGAACTCACACTGAACATCGCCGCCGAGGAGCTCACCGGTTCGCCGGTCACGAATCAGAGGAATCGGCATGGCTTCAACGTACCGAATCCACTGCTTCAGGATGAAAATCGCATCTCTGCGGATGGCGTCAAAGACTGGCTTCCCTTCAGCGATCTCGGCTTCTGCCACCTGAAGCGAAACAGTCACCACACAGAATTCAGCGCATACCGCGAATGAGTCGCAACGTCCGTCGTATGAATCGCCCCACGCATCCATGCTGCGGTATGGATCGCAGAACGCGAATTTCACTGATTCAGCTGTTCCGTTCTGGCCCTGCATCCAGAAATTGAAGCAATCCGGATGGCAGTCGTTTCCCGGCTTCCACCTCGGATCCAACAACGGACGCAAGTCCAAAGCTGCGTCATAGTGTTTGGCGTTCTGCCGTGCGTCATATTCGGCATTCCATTCCGGCAGCCAATGCGGAAGACTGAGTTCACGCCTGCAGTCTTCAAGATCGCTCGTCAACCCAAACAAATCTTGCCACCATCCTTGAATGCGAGGCTCTTTCAGTCTGTCGAGAATAACGCGGGCAAGCTCAAGGAATTCGCTTTTCGCTTTCGGCGTTGGCACAACCTGGTTCATGTTTCGACTTTCCGAAAGTCGTTTTCCGAATTGAGAACAAACGGGGCAGGCAGTTCGGATGCTGCTTTTCGGCCGCTAAGCCTATCCCCGGTTGATTTCATCTCTGACCACATCGGCCGCCCTGAACGCGCTGCGGAAGTGCTGAGATTGTCTTGCCGTGTACTCACGAAATGTACTCACGGCAGTGCCAATTGTGGACCCCGTGAAAACCGAACCTATCAAAACACAAGAGAAAAGAGACAGTGTGAACTTGTTCTACAACTCCGAAGGCGAAGGTTGCAGGTTCGACCCCCGCCCGGGACAATCGATTGCTCCGCACTAGGGGCAATCGGAGCGAAATCCCCCGAAAAACATTGGTTTTTCGGGGGGCTCACTTTTTTTGATGTTTGCCCGTTCGCGTGAGTTTGCACGGCTTGTGCCCCTGCCTGTGCCCCTCCCCGCTTTGAATCAACGCCTTCAGCCGCTGCCTGAATCTGCAAAGCTTTCGCCTTCACGTTGAACTGGTCGAAGTGGTGGTCATCCACCTGGGCATAGTGATCGTTCTGGATTTTGACAGAATGCCCGATCCATCTGGCCACGACGTGGGCAGGAATGCTGGCGTCCAGCCAATCCGTTTCGCAGGATGCCCGCAAGTTCTGAATCAGTTTCGGCCAAATGGTGAGACCGGCCGCCGTGATGATCTTTTCAAATGGCTTGGCAAGATTCACATTCGATTTTGTGAACCTCGTAATCACTCGCTGAGAGCCATCGGGGGCTTCGTGAAATGCCGCTTCCAGCAAGGGCAGGATACCCCTATCGGCACAAAGCGCGTCCCCTTGCCCTCATGGTGCTTTGTCTTTGGGATGGTCACCAACATTCGGCCCTGATCCCACAGGACGTGTTCCCAGCGAAGTTGGAAGATTTCCATCTTCCGCAGTCCAGCAAAGCGCCACAGTGCAAAGATCAATCGCCATTGACGGTCGGGGCAGGCGTCTACGATCTTCGTCGCGTTCGTCCCAGTCAGAAAGAAGTCGCTTAAAAGAAAGCGCGGGAAACTGGTCAAGGTAACCAGCTTGTCAGCTTCAATGATCAGTCAAAGTCTATCCCGCTTGAACCAGTATCGTCACAACTGGCGAACATCGCCAGAGAACCAAACGAACTGGAATCCAGAATTCCGCACGAAGAACGGAACCCGTCAGACTCCGCAGCGGCGCAGCTTGTCAGAGTCCCGTTGTGATACGGAACGGCCGTAGCTCCGGACCTGCCTTTCCAGTCTTCGGCCGAATCGTGGATGTCGTCATCGGGAAAAAGTGTTGCGGCTTTCATGCCTTCAGTTCCTTTCGAGTTGAATTAGTGGAACCATCAGAAGTCAGCCCGAACGCCTTCAACACGGAATCCACCAGCTTTGCCGGCGGCTTGCTGAAGTCGCGTCCGGGGGCGTAGTTTAATAAGAACTCAATGAGTTGTTCGATCGGCAAAACGGCATCCGCAAACTTCGCACGCCTCAATTTCTCGCAAGCGTTTTGAAGACACTTCAATGCGCCGAATGAATCCATTCTGCAGATCTCCCGAATTCAGATCATTCCCGAATAAAGCAAGAACAGGGCAGGTTGATTCGGGTCAACTTTTCGGGTGGGAAGCAACGCCCACGCCTAGCCCAGTTTTCGAACGGTTGCGACTTCGTAACCGAGTACAGAACTGAATTCACTCAACCGTGATGCGAACCGTTTTGCCAAGGGCTTTGGCGTAGCGTCGCAATGTGGCTATCGTCGGATTGGCGATTCCGTTTTCCAGCCGAGACAGATTGCCGCGCGAAATGCCGGTTGAGACTTCAAACTCCCGCAGCGAGATCCCAGCCGCTTCACGCGCGGCTTTCAATACGGCCATGACCTGTTCCGGAGATTCCGCCAACGCCTGCGCTTGTGCCTTGCGAGCCTGCTGAATCAAGTCTTCACGGTCTTCACCTTCAGCCGCTTTTCTCGCTCGATCGACGCGAGCCTGTTGCTCCGGGTTCAGTTTTCGGTTTGTGCGATTCATCGGTTTGGCTCCGGAACTTCAAAGGCTGTGACGGGATAAACTGAGAACTCATCAATCTCAGAATAGACCCCGATGATGTAACGACCGTCCGGCGTGTAACCGAACACGGCAGGGTCTCCCGTCGATCGACTTTCGCCGTAACCAACCGGGTTGTCGAATACAAACTGAACATCGTCCTGAGTCAGCCCGTGTTCGGCAATGTGCTCGATGTTGCCGTTTCAGATGAGATCCATCGCGCCTCCGTTGTGTTGGCCATCAATCATACCGGTTGTGGCATGGTTGTAAATAAAAACAACCGCAACGCAAATCGTTTTTCAGTCCCGGCCTGTGTGCATTTTTCCGATTCGAGCCCCACTGTTTCACAGCTGCAGCCCGCAGCGTGTTCACACTTCGCGGGCAATTGTGAGCCGTAAACCGCCAATGAAGTGCATCCAGACGCGCACAATTCGCCAACGTGAATTGCTGCGGGCCCGACACAGCAGGCCTGCGAGTTCGTTCACGCGATCGCCAAGCCACGCTTCGAACATCGATGGTGCACACAACCGAACGCCGGCCGCTTCACACTTCCGCCAACAACTGGCGAGCGTTCGCCGAACAACTGACGAACAGAATCCACCGTTGCCATTCTTCCGATTTCACCGGGGGCCCGTCACACTGCAAACGGCCCCGCGATTCGGCACACATTCCGAGGAAAGAAAGTGTGTCTCAATGTCCCATAGACCACTACGGGCTCACTTCCTGAGACATCAGGAAGGACCCAAACCGGGGGGGCTGCCCGTTCGACGATTCCGCAAAGTCCCGGTGTCAAATCGTCGTTTGAACGAATTCCCAAAAGGCTCGCTTCTTCTGGTTGAAACGGACGCTGACGTCGGGGCGGGCGAGAGTGGCTCGGTATAGGCCATGTTGTTAGTCAAGTATTACGTCAAGTTGTTGGTCAAATGTTTTGCATCCTCAGCCGGTTTCACCAGCTATACGCTTTCTGCGACTTGGCGGGCGTTGAGGCCTGCGTGAAATGCGAACGCAGCAATGTCATTTCCGTAAGCGTAGGCTCGAAGATTGACTGTGCCTGCAGTCCGACCTGATACCAGCCCCCTAACCGCTGTGATTGATGTCGCACATCGCACTCAAACAAACGCCACGTCTCTTCCTTGTCGGGGATAGCGACAATAAAAACATTGCAATTAAGGTGCTGCCGCATCAACACACCGACCCCCATGCGACGAAGGTCGAACGTTACGGCCGGGATCGCTTTGGTAAAATCAGGTTGAACAGTCTGGCCTTCCGTGTCCTTGCATGGAATCATCCATACACCGATAGCCGTAGCCTGCGACTTGTCGTTTCGGCGGGTTTCACTCAGACCGCCGATGTACGGCATGGATTCGAGACTGGCCTGCGAGACTAGTCTCGCAAATGCCATCTCCGTCTTCTTCCGGGGGGTCTCGGCATTGAATAGCTTTGCAAATCGATTCAACATGATGGCACCAGAAGCGGCTGACGAAGAAAGATATTGGCTGTGCCTCCAGGCACAAAACAATTTCGCGTCCAGGAATACCTATGTCACCATTGTTCGTTTGGCAATTACATTCAGCCCAATCGAACCAGGAATCGGATTGAACAGTCGCTTCTCAACGAATCCCCCTGATCCCCCTTGGGCAGATCCCGCAAGGCCAAGGCACACTTCACCAGAGTCATGATCTCAGATGTGAGCTTGCACCGACGAACGGATTGTTTGTTGGTGGCTTTCAACGGGTTTGTGATTTGTTCCTGCGAGATGACCTTCTCGAGGCCCGTCAGCCGGCTGCACGGGGAAATGGATCCGGGGAATGAGCGTTTCGAAGCAGTTTTCCCGATTCGGAGCGTCAAGAACCGCGTTTCAGCGGCGTGAATTCCTGGAACTCCGGCAACTTTCGGAGTACACTTTCAATAGGTTCTGATCAATCCTCCCACCTCGATACCTTGCGGGCTGACGCTGCACCACGCGGACTCCTTTCAACGTTTATTCATCCTCGCCGGCTGTCATGGCTTGCAGGGCACCGCTTAATTGCCGTTCTCCAGCCGTTGTCTTGAACTATCCTGATATCACCAATCTCCGCGACATCGCTTTCCCGAATGTCGGTGGAACATTTCGGGTCACAGAAAATGCATCCGTCCTTTCGCTGTCCTGCGTGCAACACACCTTTTCGCGCCGAGGAAAAATTTTTCGGACGCCGCGTTCGGTGCCCGAATAGAGAATGTGGCCAGCCTGTTGTCCTGTCTGCAGAACTGGCTGAATCGGCAAAGGTCCGCGAACCGGCACAGCCGAAACCGGCTGTCCCCGCAGCTCTGGCTGCACCGGTTCGGGTTATCGCGGCAGCAGCAAAGGCAGAACGTACGGCCCCGCCGACATCCGCGAAGGCCGCCCCTGTTCGATCGACCGCGGTTCGATCGCCCGCACCTGCTGCGACCGCGACAACTGTAAGCCCCCGACGAACCGAACGAACGGCTCGTCCTGGGAATCGGTCTCGTTATCAGAGCTCCAGTTCGCTGAAACCGTTGCTCATTGGTTTCGCAGTGACGTTGCTGTTGGGTGGAATCGCAATCGGCGGTTACTGGTATTCACAGAACCATGACAGCCAGCCTGTGATCGTTGCGGCAGCCGCGGCCGAACACGGCGCAGTCGCGAACGCTGCAGCAGTGGCATCGAACGAAGCCAGTGCGGATCGAAAACAGTCGCAGCAAGCCGCAATTGCGAGTGCCGGGGACATGGGCAGTGCTCAATTGACGTCTGTTGTGCCCGCGGCCGTGCTGCGAAAGAACGCCGAGCGACAGCAGAAGCTGGAAGACAAGGTTTTGCCATTTCTCACAAAGCACTGCAACGACTGCCATAACGCGGACGAACAGGAAGGTGGCATTGCCATCCATGATCTGAAGGCTGTCGACCAGCTGCTGAGCGATCGCAAGAAATGGGAGCGTGTGTATCGCATGATCAATGCGAATGCGATGCCGCCCGCGAGCTACGATCCGAAGCCTGAAGAAAACGAACGCAAAGACGTGGCTGAAATCCTGTATGCGGAATTGTTTGATTTCGATTGTGAACAGCTTCATCACGCGGGCCGTTCAACTCTTCATCGCCTGAACCGAGCCGAATACAACAACACGATTCAGGACCTGTTCGGAGTCACAATAACTCCGGCCGACAAGTTTCCTCAGGATGACGTGGGTGAAGGCTTTGACAACATTGGCGATGTCCTGAGCATTCCACCGTTGCTGATGGAAAAATACCTGGATGCGGCCGAGGACGTGGCATCGACAGTGATTGACACTCGCGACTTTTCGAAAGGGATGACTCAGCAATTTCCGGCCGACAAATTTAAATCATCGCTGGACGGAAATATCGACGGCGAAGGTTTCTACGTCCTGCATACCGGTGGCAGCCTCACGGTTACGCACGAAACCTTTTCGGATGGCAAGTACAAGGTGCGAATTGAAGCGATGCAGCATGAGGCGGGAACAGATCCTTCCAATATGGCTCTGCAGGTCGACGGACAGACGGTGCATGAATTCAAGGTGGACGGACATCGCAAGAAGAATTGGTTCGAGCACGATATTCAGCTCACCGCCGGCAAGCACGACATCGCGGCCGTGTTCACTAACGACTTTTATGACAAGGACGCGCCTGAACCCCAGCGCGACCGCAATCTGGGTATACGACGGATCGAAATCACGGGGCCTGAAGGTGGGGGATCGCCGCAGTGGCACGAGATTCATCGCCGCATTGTGACGATGCAGCCTTCTGATTCCGTGTCAGTGACGGATGCAGCAACAGCCGTTCTGCGGCCTCTACTTTATCGCAGCTTTCGACGTCCGGTGACCGATGCCGAAGTCAGTCGCTTTGCATCTTTGGTAGAACAGACCGTGACTCAGCATCAGGAATCTTATGAGTATTCCCTTTACGTAGCCGTGCAGGCGATTCTTGTGTCGCCCGATTTTCTGTTTAGGAAAGAAGCCGATCCAGAGGGCGATGCGACTGAACGGACGTTGAACGACTATGAAGTGGCTTCCCGCCTGAGCTACTTTCTGTGGAGCAGTATGCCGGATGAAGAACTGTTTCAGCTGGCAGAAAATAAGCGGCTGCTCGACCGAACGATTCTGCGGGGCCAGATTGAGCGGATGCTGCGACATGAGAAAGCGGCCGCTCTGGGGAAGAATTTTGCATCCCAGTGGCTGAACCTGCGGAACCTGGCAGATGTGCGTCCCAATCCCGATGTGTTTCCAGACTTTGATGACAGCCTTCGCTCCGCCATGGGGCAGGAGACCATCCTCATGTTCAACACGATTGTGCGGGAAGATCGCAGCATCAATGAGTTCCTGGCGGCCGATTATTCCTTTGTGAACGAGCGGCTGGCAAAGCATTACGGCATTGAGGGTGTTGCGGGCGAAGAATTTGTCCGTGTGTCGCTGGCTGGGACAAATCGGTCAGGCGTTTTGACTCATGCAAGTGTCCTGACGCTGACGTCCAATCCGGGCCGCACGAGCCCCGTCAAACGTGGCAAATGGATTCTGGAAAACATTCTGGGCGATGCACCACCGCCAGCGCCACCGGGCGTGCCGGCTCTGGAAGATGCAGCGAAGGATGTGGCCGGACTGAGTCTGCGGGAACGGCTGGAAATTCACCGTACCGATCCCGGCTGTGCATCCTGCCACAAAGCGATGGACCCCTTGGGAATGGGACTGGAGAACTTTGACGCGGTCGGTCGCTGGCGTGATAAGGAAGGCGAAAAGCCGATCGATGCGTCGGGCGATCTTCCGTCCGGCGAGAAGTTTGCGGGTCCAGCTGAGCTGATTTCGATTATTCGCGGCCGTCAGGAAAAATTCTCTCGAACGTTTACTGAACGCCTGATGGTCTATGCTCTGGGCCGCGGACTTGAGTACTATGACAAGTGTGCGGTTGATGAAACAATGGATCTGATGAAAGAACGAGGGAATCGATTTTCTGCTCTTGTGGAGGGAATCGTGACGTCCGATGCTTTCATGAAGAAGAGTCGAACGCGAGAATCCCTAACCGGTGCCTCGCCCTAAAACCGCCTGATTCCACTGCCTGATTCCTCGGGGAATTTCAGCGTGAATCGTGCCTCAAAGTTTCGTTCTGCGGGTCCACGGTTTTGCTGAATCGAACCGGCCCTGTTTTTCTCTGCCTACCTGCCTGCCTTCAATCCAGCCCAATCTGAGTTTAAGGAGTTACCTATGATTCGAAGACACTTCAGTCGCCGCACCGTTCTTCGCGGAGTTGGCACAGGCTTGGCTCTTCCTTTGCTGGAAGTTATGCAGCCGGCCGGATCAGGGTTGGCGCTTGGGGCCGTTGCAGGACCAACTCCTCCAGTGCGAATGGCCTGTTTGTTTTTTGCCAACGGGGCCAACATGAGCAAGTGGCGGCCAACGGGAGAAGGTAAGGATTATCAGCTCTCGCCCACTCTGGAGCCGCTCGCTGAGTTTAAGGACGATTTCATGGTCCTGGAGGGCCTGACTCAGCATCACGCCCGTGCGAACGGCGACGGGGCAGGCGATCATGCTCGCAACGCAAGTGCTTATCTGACGGGCGCTCAGCCACGCAAGACATCGGGCGCGGACATCACGGTCGGTCAGTCGATTGACCAGGCGATTGCCGAGCGAGTTGGAATTGCGACTCCGCTGCCGTCAATTGAACTGGGCATTGACCGTGGCCGTAACGCGGGCAATTGTGACTCCGGCTACAGCTGTGCGTACTCCTCGAATATCTCCTGGAAGTCTGCATCGACACCGTGTGCCAAGGAAGTCAATCCGCGAGCCGCTTTTGAACGTCTGTTCGGCACGCCGGAGACGGCGGCCGATCTTGAGCGTCGCAATCGAAACCGTAAGAGCATTCTGGACTTCGTTAGTGCAGATGCAAAGCGGCTTCAGCCATCCCTGAGCGGTGCCGATCGTCGTAAACTGGATGAATATTTTTCCAGCGTTCGCGACATCGAACAGCGAGTGGCCCGGGCGGATCGCGGGGCTCGTGAAATTCCTGAGCTGGCTCTCCCGGACGGAGTTCCTTCCGATCTGCCAGAGCATATGAATCTGATGTTCGACATTCTGACGCTGGCGTTTCAGACCGATTCGACTCGCGTGGCGACTTTAATGGTGGCGGACGCGGGCAGTAATCGGACTTATCCCGAAATTGGGGTCAAGAGCGGCCATCATGAGCTGTCACATCACGAAAAGGATGAGGCCAAGCTGGAACAGATCGCAAAGATCGACCGTTATCTGATCGAGCGATTTGCACATTTCCTGAAGCAGCTGAAGTCGACCAAAGAAGGCGATTCCAATCTGCTGGAGAACAGCATGATTCTTTACGGAAGTGCAATCTCCGACGGCAATCGGCATAACCATGATGACCTTCCAATTCTTCTGGCCGGTCACGGTGGCCGAACGATTAAGTCTGGTCGGTACCTTAAACTGGAAAACGAAACACCGCTCAACAATCTGTATCTGTCCATGGCAGAACGAATGGGCGTGTCGCTTGAGAAGCACGGTGACAGCAAAGGCAAGCTGGAGCTGGGCTAGGTCATACTCGTAAACGGTTGATGGTCACGAACGTGGCTCGATAAAACGTGGATCGATAATCTGTCAAAGCCCGGCTTCTCCAGAAGCCGGGCTTTTCGCGTGATGTGCTGATGTCCAAAGATTCCGGTCGCGGTCTGCGTTTTGGATTTCAGATTTCAAAACCAGGCCCGCGCGTTCTGAAGTTGCGTTTCCGACTAACAAAACGCGAAACGTAAGTGAGGGATTGACTTGTAGCGTTTCGGCGGCGTGCCAACAAATCCCTCGCTGATGCTTCGGGTTATGATAAGTACGCCTCGTTTCGCCAGACTTTATCACCCTGGACTTCAAAGAGCCCATCTTCAAAACTTGCGCGTTACCGCTTCAAAAACATCTCATCCAGATTCAACAGCACATTCCCGACCACTGTCATTGTTGCGGCATCGATGGCGTTGACGTCGGCGGGCAGTGGGCCGAGCGGATCGGTAGCCAACTTGGCAGCCTGTTCAGGCTTCGACGCCAGCTCTGCGTGAGTCTCATCGTACAGGCTTGTCAAAGCGGCCAGTTCCGCAGCGGAAGGGGATCGAAGAACGCAGCGCTGAAAACCGAATGCAATCCGATCGGATGTGCTGACTTCCTGCTGCAGCATCAGACGACCAAGTGCCTGAGCCGCCTCGACGTAAACCGGGTCGTTCATTGTCACCAGCGCCTGCAATGGCGTGTTGGTTCGATTTCGCTTCAACGTGCAGACTTCACGATTGGGTGCGTCGAAGGTCGCCATCGACGGATAAGGATTACTCCGCCGCCACGTTGTGTAAATCGCTCGACGATAACGATCTTCGCCCATGCTGGTCTGCCAGTCCGTCGAGCTGCCGAACGCTGCGGACAATCCCGAATTTGGCTGCGGTGGCTTCACCGGCGGCCCATACATTTTTCGGCTAAGCAGCCCGCTGGCCAGCAGCGCCTGATCGCGAACCATCTCGGCACTCAGACGAACTCGTGGCCCGCGAGCCAGCCAGCGATTATCCAGATCCTGAGCAACGGCTTCGGGAGTCACCTTTGCCGATTGGCGATAGGTGGCCGAGGTCACGATCTGTCTCAGCAGGTCCTTCGTATTCCACTTCGATTCGATCAGATCGCGTGACAGCCAGTCCAGCAGTTCGGGATGAGTCGGCAGGTCTCCCTGCGAACCAAATTCCTCACTGGTCGCGACAATGCCGCGCCCGAAAAGATTTTCCCAGTAGCGATTCACGACGACTCTTGCGGTCAAAGGATTTTCATCGCTCACCAGCCACTTCGCAAACGTCAGCCGATTCACCGGCTGCTCCGCTGGAATGGGCGGAAACACGGCAGGAACGCCTTCATACACTTCGTGACCCTTGTCCAGGTAATTGCCGCGGAACTGAAACAGCGTCTTGCGGCGCGTATCGGCCGTCAGCTCACGCAAAATCGGAACCGACGTGTCCGGCTTCATTCCCTCCTGTTCCTGGCGCAGCGTGTTCCGTTCGACGCGAGCCGCGGCAAGTTCCAGGGCAACAGATTCACGGTAGTAAGACGCAAGCTCCGCCTGTTCGGCTCCGCTGCGTGTGTCGGCGGCCTTGTCAATGAGTGCCGCAATGTTTCCCGGAAGGCTTGCACGTTCAAGCACGGAAGCATCCGTCGTCGTACTGAGTCGGAACTGGCCGAGAATATGATTTGGATACGGGGAGTTCTGCTCGACAATCAGCCGCAGCGCTGAATCTTCGCTTACGTTAATTGGTGTCGCTGGCACGATCGTCAAAGCATGGCTTTGTGCAATCGCACTGCCCACGGCCCAGCCGTTTTCAGGCTCGGTCTTCCCATCAAAGATCTCCTCTGGAGGAAAACCAGCCTGGTGATAATCGGCTCCTGCCGCGGCCAGCGCGATATCGCGGATATTGCTTGGTGAGTACTCCGCGGACAGCTTCGGCGGATCGGCAACATTCTGAGTCCAGACGACATTTCGATCGGCATCAAGTAATGTGATTCGAAAATTGGCCAGACGCTCCGGAAGGCCCTCACCGGCGCGATTCCAGACAACAATTCTATCAACGTCGGCAACTTTTGTGAGATCAACCTCCCACCACGGATTGTCAGAAACCGCCGTATGAGTCACCGACTTGTTTTCAAATTTTCCGTCCGTGTTCCCATCATTCGCGTATTCCGGCGGACCCGCGAAGTCGGTAGAACTTTGAGTCGCCTTGCCAGCCTGAGCGATATTTTCGCCCGCGGAGAAGACTTGCACTTCCGCCAGCGAAAGCATCTTCTTTTCACCGGGCAAATCAATTCGAACGAAGCGTGCCTGCGGGGCTGTACCAGACTTTGGAATCAGCTGAGCTTTCAATTCGGTGATTACAAAATTCCCGCCGCCATGACCACTGCCCTGACCAGGCAGTTCCTGCGACGGCAGTGTCTCAAGTCGAATCGCTGTGATGGAGTGATCTGCGGCCGCAGCCAACAGAGGCATCTCGATCGTGTAAACATCTTTTTCGCTGGCTGTGGACACCTTGATCGTGCCATCGTCCAGTACAATGGCTTCACCTGCGCCAGCGCGCAGGACTTTAGACGGCTTTTGAATCTTCCACGTTGGCTTGACCAGCAGTCGCTCGTCCCACGCTGTTTGAGATGCAGAAATGGCATCCGTCGGAGTTGCCAGGATCTTATCCAGTTCGGCCAGACGCGAATGCACGAACGAACGCCGTTCTTTTTGTGTTTCGCTGTAGAGCTGCAGCCGCGGCGAATCGTCGCCTCGGTCGGCATCTTCTGTGTTGTTCAGGATCGCAAAGACCTGGAAGTATTCGTCCTGAGTGAGTGGATCGTATTTGTGACTATGACACTGAGCACACGCAATGGTGGTGCCCATCCAGACTGCCATTGTGGTGTTGACTCGATCAACAACGGCCACGTTTCGAAACTCTTCATCCTGAGTCCCGCCTTCGTTATTCGTCATTGTGTTGCGATGAAACGCGGTCGCGATCAACTGGTCTTCGGAAGGATTTGGAAGCAAGTCGCCAGCCATCTGTTCGATCGTAAACTGATCGAAAGGCATGTTGCTGTTGATGGCTCGAATGGTCCAGTCGCGCCATGGCCAGATTGTCCGGGCCGGATCGTCAGCATAGCCGGACGAATCTGCGTAGCGAGCCAGATCGAGCCACTTGCGAGCCCAGTGTTCGCCAAACTCAGGACGCTGCAGCAGGTGATCGACCAGTTCAGCGTAGGCTCCGTCGTCGATGGATGATGAACCAGCCGCGGTGATTTTTGTGCTCCATTCCTGAACTTCCTCGACGGTCGGGGGCAGGCCGATCAGATCAAGAAAGACGCGTCTGACCAAAGCCAGACTGTCGGCCTGTTCGGAAGGATGCAGCTTCAGTTCGAGCATCTTCTGGAGTGCAAAATTATCAATCGCATTCTTCGGCCATGCGGCATAGTCGCCGGTGATCGCAGGCACATCGGCACGTTGCGGAGCCACATAAGACCAGTGGCGAGCGAACGTCGCGCCCTGTTCAATCCACCGTTTCAATGTTCCAATTTCGGCGGGGCTGAGCGGCTTTCCAAAGTGGGCAGGCGGCATGCGGACCGATTCGTCATCGCTGGTGATGCGAGCGATTAGTTCACTGGACTCCGGCTTTCCGGCGACAATCGCTGACTGACCTGATTCCAGAACCCCGGTGGCGATAGCTTCCACGTCCAGACGAAGACCGCCTTCCTGTTTCGCTTCATCCGGCCCATGACATGCCAGGCAACGATTGGAAAGGATCGGCCGAACCTCTTTGTTGAAGTCGACCGTTTGAGCCGAAAGGGAATGGATGGCCGTAAGAATATGAGCCGCAATGACAACGGCTGGCAACGAGGTTCGCATACAACACCATTCAGCGAAGAAGTTCGAGACAATGGATCGCTCGAGGCGGGAAGTGCCAGTATAGCCGTTCCCACCTGCGGCTTCACGCACGAACTGCCCCAGAACGCCCCGCCCACCGCGAAAAAATCGTCCACCAAGCCGCACGCAGAGCCTTTCCGACACACCATCGCTATTCGGGCGATTTTTGGGCAGCGATTTGATCGGCGAGATTCTGCATGTGGGTTCGATACTGGTGATCAAAATCGTTGCAGTTGACGCCGGCGATTTTTGGCAGTGAGGGGTCATCCAGCACGGCCTTCAGATCGGGTCGGTAAATCGCCGCGAGAAGTGCAATCAGGTCATCTCTGTAAAGGCCGTCTTCGTATTCCATCATGAAGTGAGTGAATCCGGCGGCCTGAGTATAAAGCGGGCTCACCTGAGGATGCTGCTGGAATTCGTCCTTGCCAAGTTCAAAAAAAAGCCGAGTCGGCAAGTAGAAGTAGAACGCGGGATCCAGCATCCGTTGGCGAGCCGTATCGAAACGCACGTAGTCAGGCCGGCCAATGGAAACCTTTCCGTCAACCACTTTGAAAGATTCGCAATAGCAGGCCAGGCCCTCGATCACCCAGAAGTTGGAATGCTCGCAAAGGACCCAGGGCGACGAACTTCGCTGGCCTTCTTTGCGAGCCTTTTCCTTGGCCGCCAAAGTGCGGGCTGCCATCGTATGCACGTCGAGAATCTGGTGCGTTGCTTCGTGAAACAGCGTCGAAAAATCGTTGGGATCGCGGCTCGCAAAAAAGTACGAAGTCCGTTCGGGTTCCCAGTAGAGACCGTTGGTTTCCAGATTGGGCGGCACCTTTCCTTCAAGACGCTTCTGATATTCCTCCCGCGATGCGAAATAATGAACCTCCATTGGCTTTTGTCGCTGCGGTGAACGCTGGCCGGCTTTTTCAAATCGATCCTGCAGAGCCTGAGGAGTCTCAAAGAAAGCCGCGAAGTTCTGCTGGAGCCAGCCGTAGAAAAGCTCCAGCTGTTGCGACAGCTCGACACCCGCCGTCAGACTGACATTCGTGCGGATCAAAAAATGTTCGCTCGGAATTTCCCACGCATTCCGAAAGTCACGCCGCAACTCCGTCTCCTTCGCCTCACTGATCCAGGTGCCCTTCCACGGCCGCTGTCCCTGCTCATACTTTGACACGCTGGTCACCGGAATCCATCCGAAGGACGGATGAAACGTCTGCGCCTTCAGACCGCTGCGCATCTGACTTTCGAAGAACGAGACCCATTCGCCCGCATATCCCGCTTCGTCTTTGCGAGCCGAATCAATAAACACCTGCTGCCCAAGGACGGAACGCGCATACTTATGATCGGGATCCAGCTGAACTGCATCACCGACTAAAGAAAATGCCAGCGATGGAAATTTGGCGCGCAAGGCCGATCGAGCCAAAGTGTAAAGTTCGGAGGCTCGTTGCTGGCGATGATGAAGAATCTGCAGCCGCCATTGCTGCTCCTCCAGCGATAATGTCGTGTCGACAGGCGGAATCACGAGGCGAGACGGTTTGGCGTCCGGCGTTGGAGTCAGCAATTGCTGGCGGATTTCTTCGACCTGTGCAATCGCGTCGGGCAGCGAATGTTCCGTACACCACGCAACGACGGTTTCCAGATCTCGCTGAATTCCGTCGTAAACAAGCTGCCGTTTTTCCAGAAGCTGTCGATGCCGGCGATCGCGCGTCGCTGTTTCGTCGGCCGTTGAGGAAGCGGTCCAAACAAAACTGCACATAAGCACAGTAGCCGCGGCGATGCAGGCTGCGGACGGCAGCGAAGTACGAGAAACCATCATTCCGAGACCCTTCAAAATGCCGGCGGGCGACATCCGTGCCATCAGTTCACCGCCAGCGTGCGCAGAATACCAGCGTTATCGGATCGCGAAAATGTGAATTTGGTCGCGTTTTTACTGCCGTCGATGGCTGGTCCGCCATTTGGGCAGACAACTGCAGTCTGAGCGTTTGACTTCTTTTTCGTGGCGATTAACGTGTCACTCTTCCAAACGTGCTGTTTTCTGATTGCGAGTCGTCTCCAGCGGTAAGCAGCGATCGACCTTCCTCTTTTTTTTGTTTTACCATTCGGGAGATTTTCATGGGACGTCCTGTCACTTTATTTACCGGGCAGTGGGCTGATCTGCCTCTGGAAACGCTGTGCAAAAAGGCGCGTGACTTCGGATACGATGGCCTTGAGCTGGCCTGCTGGGGTGACCACTTTGAAGTCGACAAGGCTCTGTCCGATGATGCCTATTGCACGCGCAAACGCGAGCTGCTGGAAAAACATGACCTGAAGTTGTTCGCAATCTCCAATCATCTGGTTGGCCAGGCGGTGCTGGATAATATTGACGCGCGCCACAAATCCATTCTGCCGGAATATGTCTGGGGCGACGGCGATCCTGCGGCAGTCAACGCGCGGGCGATTGAAGAGATGAAGAACACAGCCCGCGCGGCTCAGAAGCTGGGCGTGAGCATTGTCAACGGTTTCACAGGTTCCAGCGTATGGCATCTGATTTATGACTTCCCGCCGACTCCGAAATCTATGTTCGACAAAGGATTTCAGCTGCTGGCGGAACGATGGAATCCGATTCTCGACGTGTTCCAGGACTGCGGAGTGAAGTTCGCTCTGGAAGTTCATCCGACCGAAATCGCCTTCGATATTTATTCGGCCGAACGCACGTTGCAGGCACTGAACCATCGTGAAGAGTTCGGCTTCAACTTCGACCCAAGCCATTTGATTTGGCAGGGTATTGATCCGGTTGAGTTCATTCGCTACTTCCCTGACCGCATCTATCATGTGCACATGAAGGACGCATCGGTAACTCTTAATGGCCGCTCCGGAATTCTGAGCAGCCATCTGTCGTTCGGTGATCCACGACGCGGCTGGGACTTCCGCAGTGTGGGGCGTGGTGCCGTTCGCTTCGAAGAAATCATTCGAGCTCTGAATGCTGCCAAATACACCGGCCCGTTGTCCGTTGAGTGGGAAGACAGCGGAATGGATCGCGAGCACGGTGCCGCTGAAGCCGCACAGTTCTGTAAGAATGTCGACTTCCAGCCATCGACTCGAGCGTTCGACGCCGCATTCGGTGACTGAAAGTTTGACATCGCTGATTTGACAACTCTCGTTCGACAGCAAAAAGGCGAACGGAAAAACACTTGCCCCCGAGACGAGGGTTGTTGATTTAGTCGTTTACCGGCAAGGCGCAGGCGACGGATGCGAACTTTCCGTACGCCTGCGGCTTGCCATTAAACGAGAACGCGGAATCCGTGACTAAATCAAAACCCCGGTTGTGTGCGGGGATTATATCGCCTTTGCCCTAATCGCTGGCAAAGTCGTGAGCTTTACGAACGGTCTTGTTTGCTTTGCATCAAAGATCCGGCCGCCATCCCACGGTTCGTGACAAGCTGGCAGATGGCTCTATCCTCTGTCGCAAGTCGCCTCTGGCCCCGGATTGTTTCCGCAGAGAGTCCATCCGTGCCATTTTGCGACCCCATGTACTTCCCACACGAAGCGAAAAAGTTCAACGCACTATTTCAGCGTTCGACTGATCGGCAATCGCATAATTCGCAATTCGTTCGCCAGTTACAGGAAGGAACTGAAGCTGGCTTCCGGCATTCAAGCTCAATTCACATTCCCTGTATTCAGCGTTTACTCTACAAACCTATGCGATTAACTCTGAACACTGTCGAAAGGAGTTGTACATGTTCGCTGGAGCATTTTCCATGGGCTGAAGCCCATGGCTATCTTCCACGGCTTCTCCGAAGCCACACCCACGACTCGCTCCTGTCACGTCTCTGCTGCCATCAAACTGGCATGCAGTAGACGAACTCCAGGGCAAGGGGGAACACTGGCAAAACTTCTGGCCGGTTGTTGAGCGGTGCCCGCATAACTCGCTGGTTTGGTTCCTGATCGACAACCGGGTTAATGGCTGTCGGAATGCGAAACAATTTTGAACCTTTTTCTGGGACACGGCTCTGGTTCAGAGGTTAAAATTTCCGAGGCGCAAAAATAGGACAGACAGGCAGAGCACCGGCGGGGCGGGTGGATGATGAGCAACAACGAGGAAGCAACAGCATCAGTTTTGTGTGAACTGCAAGTCTCGGCACGTTATTGATCGACCCATGTCAACGAGCCTGGTGATGAGCACATTGTGGCTCGTGATTTTCAGCTGATCACGCAGGACAGACTGGTTTCTTCGTGCCGCCGACGATGTGATATCGAATCTTGTCTTTGGTGCACTGATTGACCTGTTGTAATTGATCAATCACAGCCTTGCTGTCCATCGACAGCCCGACCATTGAGACGAGAAATGCAACAGCCGTGTAAATCTCCATGCTGAACTCGGACAGCGGCAATATACCTTCGGTGGGTCCGACTTCGCAATTCGGCCCACGCCATACTTCATAAACCACAAGCGTCGCTTTGCCGTTTCGAATTCTACACCGGGCGGTCGACACCTGACTTGCATTGTGTCACAGCAGAGCAGGAACTACGAATTCGTGCTGATCGGCTCGATCAATCTCGAACTGATTGGGTATTCGTCCGCATCGGATTCTTTTTCTGCAGTTCCTGAATGCGTTCTTTTAACTGCTGATTCTCAGCACACAGTGCAAGTCACAGTGATTTCCGCATACCTGTGGAATCCCAAGGCGTTTACGGCATTACGAACTGATGGCCTTCTGGCTTTACCGTCAGCACCGGGCATGGTGACTTCCTGACGATGCGTTCGGCCACACTGCCCATCAGCACGTGCATCAGTCCGGATCGGCCATGAGTTCCGATGACGATCAAATCAATGTCCTTCTCGCGGGCGTACTCAATGATTTCCATGAACGCGGCCCCGATGCGAACTTCCCGCACGATCGGCTTACCGTCACTCCATTCATCCTCCGGTAGTTTTTCCAATGCCTTCATTGCCTCCTGCTGAAGCTGTTCGGTCTGCGCCTGCATGGACTCCACGGAAAAGGCGGCTGCTTCCGGGACCAGCATCGCCGGATCAGGGACCACGTGCAGCAAATGCACTTCAGCGCCAAACCGGGCAGCGATGGCAAGTCCATACTGAAGGGCAGGAGCGCTGAAGTTGCTGAAGTCTGTGGGAACAAGGATGCGGTTGAGCTGAATCATGTGAAACGTCCTGGGGAAAAACGGAGGGAACAAAACCTACTGAGGAGGCATCTGGATGGTCATCATGGCTACGCCAACAACTGCTGCCCCGGTAAGCAGCAGCACGATGAGCAATCCAACCCCATACACGGTTCGAATGCCATCGTCCGGAAGCTCTTGACGGTGCAGCAGCTTTTTTGTGATCACACTACAGACCCAGGTCCAGTGCAGCATCACATGCACCACGATCCCGAATCCAAGGAAACTGAACAGCCCGAACTGCAGGCCACACCACTGGCTGTAATTCATGAACCATAGCAACCAGCCTTTGGCAGCAACACCTGGCGGAAAGACGAACTGAACGATCACTGAAACCAGTGCCAGTGCCACAAACGCGACCATCAGAACTGCATCAAGCCAGAAATTGATCAACGTCCGGGAAACGTGGGTCCCATCGGCCACTTCGACCTCGCTCTTTGGAACCGGTTTCACTGGAGTAAGTTTGCTCAGATCAGGAATCACGTGTGTTGCCGTTGGAATATTCATTTGTGACATCAGACTTTCCGATGTCGCAGGGGCAGATGTTTGATTGACGGTACCCAGCATTGGAAGAAATCCGCAACTCAACGACGCAGCACGACATGGTATGCAACAATGACCAACAGTCGCAAACGTAGTGCCGTACGACGTTTCACAAAGCATAGTGCCACGTGCGGAAATCTCCTGTGCATAGACGCCCGCGAAGAATGTTTCCACCCGCCACCGCCGCACACTTGCGGGCGGTACAGCACATGCACGACACTGCCGCAGGAAACTGACAAAGGAGAATGTAATATGCAGAATGTGCTTGCCGTAGTATTGGCCGGAGGGAAAGGATCCCGACTGGACCCGTTGACTCGCGATCGCAGTAAACCGGCGGTGCCGTTTGGCGGCTGCTTTCGAATTATCGATTTTACGCTTTCGAATTGCCTGAACAGTGGTCTCCGGAAAATTCTGGTGGTGACTCAGTACAAGGCGGCAAGCCTGGAGCGGCATATCGAACTGGGATGGCACTTCCTGCCCGCCGAGTTGGGCGAATTTGTCAGCGTGCGGCCTCCAGAACAGCGAGTCGACGACAACTGGTATCTGGGAACGGCCGATGCGATTTACCAGAACATTTACACGATCGAAAAAGTGCGGCCAAAGTACATCGTTGTGCTGAGCGGTGATCATATTTATCGAATGGATTACTCAAAATTTGTCGCCGATCACATCGCGTCAAAAGCCGACGCCAGTATTGCCTGCCTGCCCGTCTCGGTTGAGGCGGGGCGACAGTTTGGTGTGATGCAGGTCGATAGCAGTCAACGCGTGATCCGGTTCCGCGAAAAACCGGATGCGCCCGATCCAATTCCCGGTCGCCCTGATCAGTGTCTCGCGTCGATGGGCATCTATGTGTTCAACACAGAATTTCTGTTTGAGCAACTTTGTAATGACGCCAATGAGCCTGGCAGTCACCGGGATTTTGGGAAAGATATTATCCCGTCGATCGTGGATTCCAGTCGTGTCATGGCGTGGCCGTTTCAGTGTTCCCAGACCGGTGAACCTTCGTACTGGCGAGATGTGGGCACGCTGGATTCCTACTATGACACAAGCATGGATCTGACCTCCGTGAAACCGGAGCTCAATCTTTATGATCCGGAGTGGCCAATCCGGACATGGCAGCCACCTCTGCCGCCGCCCAAGTTTGTGTTTAACGATCTCGATGCAAACCAACCCCGCGTCGGACATGCGACCGACAGTCTGATCTGTTCGGGTTCGATCATTTCTGGCGGCAGTGTGGATCGCTGCATTTTTTCCCCACGGGTGCGAGTCAACAGTTTTGCATCGATCAGCGGCTCCATTTTGTTCGAAGGCGTGGAAGTGGGCCGGCACTGCAAAATTCAGCGAGCGATCATCGACAAGGGCGTGTCAATTCCCGAAGGAATGCAGATTGGCGTTGATCCTGCAGAAGATCTGGCCCGCGGCCTGACGATCTCGGAAGGGGGAATTACGGTTGTACCACGAAATGTTCGCTTCGTCTGAGTACTTCGGGGCTCACAGCAGTTGCATGAGTGTCTATAACTTATCAGCATAATCGTCGAGAATGTTTCTTCTTGACCCTTTGATATCGTCTCATCCGCCCACTGTCGCGTGAATCCTGTGCCGGTGATCGAAAGCTCCGCCAATGTCAGACTTTGATGATAAACTGCAGAAAGCAATTCAACGAGGCCAGCAGGCCCGTGTCGCACAGGCGGCTTCAGTGGAAGCGCTGGGAGCGTCGGAAGAAGACATGCGGCATCGGCATTCACAATTGCGCAATGAACTTTCGGAGCATATCGAAGTGTGCCTGCGGAGACTGTGTGAGCACTTCCCGGGTTTTGACTACAGCACAGTGCTGAACGAGAACGGCTGGGGTGCTCGCATTTATCGCGACGATATCAAACTGGGTCGCGGTACAGCGAAGAACGAATACAGTCGGCTGGAAGTTCTGGTGCGTCCGTTTAACGACACACACATCGTGGAGATTGCCACCAAGGGCACGATTCGAAACCGGGAATCCCTGAATCGCACCAACTTCCGATTCATTAAGGAAGCGACGATCGATGTGCTGAAGCAGATCGTCGATGGGATTGCCCTGGAGTTCGCCGAACAATTCTCCGCTCACTCCTGAACTTCCGCGAATATTGTTCTGTTCAGTTTTCAACGGCTGACGTAGTATTCGACGTGAGTCGCACTTGAGTCGGGTTTCCCCTAATCAACGCCCGTGCGACTGATCTTCAATCGGACCGTATAAATCCTATTGGCAGCCTCCAACACACCGCATTAAGAACTGCCGTCCGGGCAATCCTGGCCGTTGCGATTCTGCTGAGGGTAAATATCCCCAGCGCGTGCTGTTGTACGTTGAGTGCCGCAGGATGTGCGAGCAACTCGGCCGACCACGCAAAGGGAATGGTTCCCAAACCAAAATGCGGCTGCGCATGTTCGAATGCGGAAAACGCAGCCAGCGGTGGCTGCTCCTCATGTTGCTCGGTTCCGGATTCCTCCGATCCCGAACGAGAATGCAACCCGGGGTTCTCGGCGCCCTGCGACTGTGAAGCGACCGCTGCTGCTGACCGACCGTTTGTCTCACGTTCGGCGTCATACGGTTTTGAAATTCCAGAAGCGGACGACGTTCGCGGCCCGCGAGCAGGTCTAACGGCGGATGAGACATCTCAGCACGACCGTGTGAGGCTGGCCCCTGATGAAGGCGTCAGTCATAATCTCCGGCAGGCGATTCTGTGCGTATGGCAGAATTAAGCAGACCAAAAAAAGTTGAAGACTTTGTGTTTCGTCTTTTTTGGTATCTGTTTGGAGATTCTGCCATGAAAAATCTGATGTATGCGATCGGTGCCTGTGTTGCCGCCAGTTCTATTGCGTTTGCAACATTGACTGGTGCCGCCCTGTCCGCCAAAGCTGGCAGCCCATGTGATTGCTGTGCAGTCTGCAGTTGTGAAAACTGTGCCTGCGAAGAGCTCGGCTGCGAATGCAGCACCGGCGGCGATTGTGCTTGTGATGCAGCCTGCTGCAAGAGCGGCACGTGTTGCGAAACCGGGTGCTGCACAGCCAACTGATTTCGACACCACTGCTGTGGATGATCAAAAACAGTGAGCACCTTTTCTCCCCGTATGCCTCAGTGTACGGGGAGTTTTTTTGTTACAGGCAATACAGAAAGGCAACGACTGACGCTTTTTCGTCAGCTGACAATCGGAGTTCAAGAACCAGATTGAAGAACTCAACCGTATCATCCAGCGTCAGCAGACGGCCATCGTGATGATAAGGCGGCGAATCCTTGATCCCGCGAAGGGTGAATGTTTTGATGGGGCCGTCGGCGTTGTTGAACTGGCCGTGGATGGTTTCCGGTTTGTAAAAACGCTCCAGCTCCAGATCGTGCATTTTGTTGTCGAGATAAAACGGCGCCTCATGACATTCGCTGCACCGGGCTTTGCCGAAGAAGAGTTTTTCGCCCATTAGTTCCTGCTCTGATGCGACGTCGGGCTTGAGTCGACCAAACACATCCAGTTTCGGCGCTGGGGGGAAATTAATGATGTTCTGCATCTGAGCCATAAAGGCTGCCTGACTCGGCCGGTCTGGCTCATTCACACCTTTTTGCGCTGCAGTCACCTGGTCCCCGTCAAAGTACGCTGTCCGCTGTTCAAATTCTGTGAAGTCTTCGACAGATCGCAAAGATCTCTTGGAGCCGTGAATCTGCTGGTTGAACATCCCGCGAAGACTGACCGAATCCAGGCGAAATCGATGAGACTGCGGACGAGTGTCGGGATTCAGATGAAACGCCGCATTGGTATGTCCGTTCGTGTGACAGTCCAGACAGGCAACTCCAAATTCGGGCTCGACCGACTTTCGATCCTGAGTCATGTTGAACTGCTGCTGCGGGAATGGAGTCAGCAACAGACGCAGTCCGTCGAGTTGCACCGGAGTCAGTTTATCATGCAGCAGATCGTAGAAGTTTTTGATCGTCAGAACCTGCCCCTGCGTCACATCGCCAAGATCGGGACGAGTGGTGAGAAACATCGGAGGCGGGAATTCAGGAGTCAGGTGTGAGGGCAGGTCAAAAGCCACATCGAAGCGTTCCAAACTGCGATGTTCGGCATTACTGATGGCCTTAATATGGTCGGGTGGAAAAACCTGACCGCCGACCGGATGCTTCACATGCGGAAGAGGCCGAAATCCCATTGGAAAATAGTTCTGCTCCTGAATGTCCTGGGCCGGCATCTCCGCCAGTTTTTCCCAAGTCACCCCATCCGCCAAACGAACTCGTACGCCTCGCTGGACGAGCTTTCGTTCGGCCGACATCGGGATATCTGATGGCTTGTCGCCGAGATCGTAACGGTCCATCATTAGCTTCTGCTGCGCATCCTGGACCTGTTCCTTCTGAGCAGATTCTTCCTGCATCGCAGCGTTAAAATCGGCCGGCGGCGTGCCCACCGGTCGAGGTTTTTCTTCGGCTGGATTTTTCTGAGCTCCGTACGTGAGTGCTGCACTGAAAATCAAAATGCCCAGAGGCCAGCCGCGAGTGAAGTCTTTAAACATGTGTTGCTCCAATTGCTGTTCGCGGGCATCGGAGCGGAAGTCGACGGGAGGGATCTCGCTGATCCGCGCGCAGTCGGTTTCCGCATGCCCTGAATGGTCGGATCTCCCAGGCTGAACGCCGAGGAGTCATAATGGTGATTGCCCGCGCGACTTTCGCCCAAAACGCGGCGTCGGCAATGGTCGAGACGTTATTAGCAATCTCCGAGCCAATTTCTGACGCAATTCGCCGAACGAAAGCGAACGCAGCGAATGTGTGCATCCGCCCGGGTTTGGACCGCAGTGAGGACCGCAACCGCCGGACAGCGCCAAATGTCTGCCGTTGCCTTCGCCTTCTGTTGACCTCTGGATGGTGCAAGCCCAATATGTTTGGTGTGCGCGCAGAATGATTGCGAATGCGAGAGCCGAGCGGCGCTTCAGCAGCGTCGGTTACAGCAACAGGTTGAGTGGGTTCGCAAAGACGTTGTCACGCATCGCGTCATCAGACAATTCCGAGAGATCCAAAGCCGCGGATGTCGAAACACTCCATGGGGCAGCCGAAGTGTTTGACTTCGGCTGCGCGGTAATCAATTTGGGGGAATTGGTTTTCGGAGTCCGTGACGGCGAACTGGCCAAAACTCGCGTCAGATTCATGTCGCTCGTATCCTCCGCTTCCAGCGAACGGACTTTGGCAGTGCTGGTTGTCACTTCCCTTGGGGAGGTGCTGGCAGCCGCGAAACTTAAGTTGAACGCGGTCGGCGCTGCCACGTTCACAACAAACAGCTCCTGCCCCTTTTGTTCGCGCTGAGCGACGATGTAGAGCAGACTGCCAGCAAGCTGAATATCACGCGGATTGCTGCTGCCACTGTTTCCCGTGATGTCTGCGGCCAGGACTGTTCCTGCGGTTGTGCCATTGCTCTTCCAGATTTCGTAGCCGTTCATACCGTTGTCGGCGATGAAGTACAGAGTCCCATTGATGTTTCTCAACGCCGCGGCGTTGCTGCTGACGCTGCCGGGGAAGACATCGCGCACAAGGACTGTCCCGGCCGACGTGCCGTTGCTTTTCCACAGTTCATAGCCATTAACACCGTTGTCCGCCGTGAAATAAAGAGTCCCGCTGACGTTCGTCAGATACACGGGGCTGGCATCCGCTGCGCCGACGTTGATGTCCCTGACCAGAACTGTGCTGGCCGACGTCCCCCTGGACTTCCACAGCTCGCGTCCCTTCGTGTTGTCCGCAGTGAAGTAGAGTGTGCCGTTGACATTTACAAAGTAGAACGGGCCTGAGTCGTCCGTCCCGGCAAAAATGTCACGAACGATCACGGTGCCTGCACCGGTCCCGTTGCTCTTCCAGAGTTCGCGACCATGAGTTCCGTCGTTGGCGGAAAAATAAAGAGTCCCGTTTACATTCGTCAGAGAATCCGGATAGCTGCTGCTGCTTCCCGCACGGATATTTTTTAACAGAACTGTGCCGGCCGCCGTCCCGTTCGTTCTCCAGATTTCGTTGCCGTTGATGCCGTCGTTCGCTCGGAAGTAGATCTTGCCGTTCACGTTCGTCAAGCTGTTGACATACGAATGACCGCCACCGGCGCGAATATCTTTGACCATAACAGTGCCAGCCGCGGTGCCGTTGCTTTTCCAGAGCTCCTGACCGTGAGTTCCATCATTCGTGGTGAAGTAGAGAACTCCGCCGATAGCGACCAGCGACTGAGGCAATGAACTTCCGGTGCCTGGACTGATGTCTTTGACCATCACTGTTCCGGTGGATGTACCATCACTCTTCCACAGTTCCATTCCATTGGTCGGAGTGGCGGCCGCAAAGTACAGAACGCCATTAACATTCGTCAGATAATGAGGCGACGATGTCCCGCTGCCTGCAACGATATCCTTAACCAGAACAGTACCGGCTGCTATGCCATTGCTCTTCCACAGCTCAACACCGTGAGTCCCATCGTTGGCGATGAAGTACATCGTGTTGCCAACAGACGTCAAAAATGCGGGCGCAGATCCCAGCGTTCCGCCGCGAAGATCGCGAACCAGAACTGTAGAAGACACCAGCCCGCGGCTCTTCCAGAGTTCCGTGCCGGTCGTGCCGTCATTGGCGCGAAAGAACAGAGTCCCGTTCACGTTCGTCAGATATCGCGGCCCTGCAGCGTTGGCGCCGGCCTGAATATCTTTGACCAGCGTTGTTCCCGCCGCGGTGCCATTACTTTTCCACAGTTCGTCGCCTCTAACGCCATTATTGGCCGAGAAAAACAGCACGCCGTTGACATTTGTCAACCCACGCAGGTTCGAAGTCAACAAACCCGGCAGAACGTCTTTCACGAGTACGGTCCCGGCGGAGGTGCCATTACTTTTCCATAGCTCCATGCCCGACACACCGTTGTCCGCCATGAAGTAGAAAGTGCCGCCCACTGCGGTGAAAGAATCCCAGACGCTCCGCAGCGAGCCAACACTTCCTGCACGAATGTCGCGAACCATGGTCGTTCCCGCGGGAGTCCCATTACTGCGCCAGAGTTCCCGGCCTTGAAGTCCGTTTTCAGCGCTGAAATAAAGTGTTCCATTGACGTTTGTCAGAGAGCGAGGAGATGAACTGCTGAACTGCGGATTGATATTCTTCACCAGCACTGTTCCGGCGACCGTACCGTTACTTTTCCACAATTCGTATCCCGAGGTCGCATTTTGCGCGCTGAAGTACACGGTGCCGTTCACGTTCGTCAGATAATGGGGCGTCGAACTGCCGGAAGTGTTCAGATTCGCTACCAGCTTTGTTCCGGCGGAGGTGCCGTTGCTTTTCCAGAGTTCCTTGCCATTCACCCCGTCGTCGGCGGTGAAGAAAAGTGTTCCGCTGACATTGGTCAGCGATTGAGGATCTGAGCCGACCGCGCCTGCTCGAATGTCACGAACCATGAATGTGCTGCCGGCTGTTCCTTTGCTGCGCCACAATTCGGAACCGCTGCTTCCGTTGTTCGCAGAGAAATAAAGTGTGCCACCCACGTTCGTGAGTACCGTCGGGTTGCCGTCATTTTTTCCTGAAACAATATCGGCAACCATGACAGTTCCGGCGGCCGTTCCATTGCTTCGCCACAGTTCACGGCCATTGATTCCATTGCTTGCCGTGAAGTACAGAACACCATTCACGTTTATCAGATTGTTGGGGGAAGAACTTTGGGCGCCCGGGAAGATGTCTTTCACCAGAACAGTGCTGCTGGATGTCCCATTACTTTTCCACAGTTCCGTGCCCTGAGTGTCGGTTGTGGCGATAAAGTAGACAGTGGTTCCGATCTGGATCAGTTTGTCCGGCGACGATGATGCCGAATTCACGTGCGTGTTAATATCCCGGGGAAGCTGAACGGTCGCTGCCAGCAGTTCTCGACGTTCCAGGCATTCCGCTGGGACAGCACGACCGCGGCTTTGCACGCGGCGGGGATTCGTCCGTTGCGCCCTCGCGAATTTCTGAAAGGTACGTCGCAATAAACTGCTCATAGGAGAACCCAACTGGACAAAGAACATCATCAGATTCTGGTCAGGCCAACCGCCGTGATGACTCACCGGAGCCGCGGCAGCCCCGAATTTTATCTTTCACCGACAACTGCCCGGTAGAGACAGGTTCGGCTGTTCATCTGAGGTGAGACGTCAGGCTTCGATGAGTCTCACATGGGATTTTGGGCGGAGCACCCGAAAACACTGGCTGTTTCAATCCCCATTCTGTCCTCGTTTTTTAACCGCATCTGACCGCGTTGGCCCCATTTTTCCCGCCGATGCCCGGGTTTTGTGGCGTTCTGTGATCCGGGGGCCAATCTTTCCGAGTATTCCGGCGTGTCTACAAAACTCACTGTATCGCTGATCGCGGTGCCACGGGTAGGCCGTTTTTCCTGACGGTCGACGGTGTTTCCGAAGGTATTCACCAGAGGCCACCCAATGGAATGCAGATCGGCCGATGCGATTATCGTGTTCCCCTGCCAAAGGGCGTGCTATTGAGCGTTCGCTGTTCGCGGCCTGAATTTGAGTTGACTTCGGATCTGCCGATTTTGGAGCGTTGCTAATCGAGTTCGCGGAATTGCGGGCTCCGTTTGATTACACTTTGCCAACCAGTGCAATGACAGTCGTTCGATACGCGGGCGAAACAGGCTCGCCGAATTTTGATATCCCCAATGAGATTCCCATGATTGCTCCTGCAGATCCTTCCTCCTGTGACGGCGTTCCTGAACTGGACGAAAAATCACCCGACTTTCTGGTCCTGGCGCGGTACGGACGTGTGCCTCAGGTGGCGAGATTCGCTGGTTTCGGAATTCCCGTTGAGCGAGCGGCTCGTGTCGTCGTGACGACCGAGCGTGGTCAGGAGATGGCTTCCATCCTGCAGATCCTTCCCTGGAAATCCAAAGACCCGGCTGAAGCAGGACTAACGGGTGACGTAGTGCGAGTCGCCACCGAAGACGACCTTGCGGCGGCCAATGCTCTGGAAGAGAAGGCTGAGTCCGGTTTTCCTGACTGGCGGTCTCGCGCTGCTGGCTGGAAACTGCAACTGGAGCTGATTGATCTCGAAATGACTCTGGACGAACGGCTGATTCTGTACGTACTCAACGACCGTGGTGCCGAGACCACGCGTCTGGCTCTGTTGGCCGCTGCCGCAGGGTTCGGAGTTGTCCATGTTCAGCCAGTCTTTGCGGAAGGTGTTGTCCAGGCGTCCGGCGGTGGTGGCTGCGGAAGCTGCAGTAACCATTGACATTGATGAAGTCTGCGACCACCGATGGCAGTCGCGTATTTTGTTGGACCTACATTTTGGACATCGCGTTTGCGCATTGATTGATTCGCGACAAGCCGACAACCGCATGAAGGTTGGCCTCACCGTCAGTTGACATTACGATACAAGCCCATTCCTCAATCTCCCTCCGTCTTCGAATGAAGAATTCCATGTCTGCAATTGAATGCTTTGAATCTGAACTGAAACAAGCGGGCTCATCTGCATCCGTCGACGCGGGCAGCGTGCTGGATGCTGTGGAACGGACACTGCTGGCTCAGAAGGATTTTCATCGTCTGTTCGATGTCAGGCTGATTCGCGTTCGCCGGTCGCTTGGCCTTCCGATCACTCAGCCAACGTCGTTGAAGGAAATTCCGCCAGAACACGAAATTGCTTTTCGTGAAGAGTACAAGAATGCGGCACGAGAAGTCGGGCAGCTGTTTCTGGACGGAGGTCAGCTGGCCGATGCGTGGGCCTACTTTCGCACTATTCAGGAAACGGAACCAGTGCGTGAGGCAATCGCAAAGCAGGTTACGGAAATGCCGACAGAACCGGGCGGACATCTTGATGAACTACTGAACCTCGCGTTGTACGAAGGAGCCCACGTTGTCGAAGGTCTTAAGCTGTTGCTGAAGACTCACGGGATCTGCAACACGGTCACAGCCATGGGACAACTTCTGGCCCAGATGACACCGGAAGAACGTCGCCAGGCGGCTGCCGTGATGGTTCGAAGCATTTACTCCGACCTGCTGCATAATGTTCGCCGCGATGTAGAAAAGCGACAGCCGACACTGAAGCAGGGTTTGTCTCTCGGAGAACTGATTCGCGGCCGTGAGTTTCTCTTTACCGAAGGAGCTTACCATTGCGATGTGTCGCATCTGCATTCCATCGTCAGCTTTGCTCGGCACCTTCAGCCCGGCGACCCCGAACTTCTGCTCGCAGTGGAACTAAGCCAGTACGGCGCCCAGCTGGCTGAACAGCTTCGATATCCGGGGGATGTTCCGTTTGATGATTACTATGTGGCCAACGAACATTTTTTGAAGGCAGTTGCGGGCGTCGATGTCGACGAATCCATTCAATACTTTATTCGACGATTGAATCACGAACCCGATCTGGCGGACAAACGCATGATCGCCTTTGTGATCGTGGATCTCGGTCAGCGTGTTGATCGCGTCAATGTGGCTCTGGACGCGGCCGCTCCTTATGTCAGCAAGTTGGAAGACCCGAACGGCTTTTCCTTCACAGCCTTCTGCGTCTCGGCCGGCCGCTTCGACATCCTGGAACAAGCCGCCCGAGAAAACGACGACGTGCTCTGCCTCGCAACTGCAATGCTCGCCAAAACACCCGCCTGAGGATTTCCGACCACCGCACGATTCAAAGGCCTCGAAGCGAATAAGCATTGAGCGGAAAACAAGTGTCGCCTTTCGCTCTGCGAAAGGCGACTCTAAAATGCCGCACGATGCCTCAGGAATTTGAACAATCCCGCCGCCCTGAAAAAGGACGCTCATGGCCGATCAGGAGCAATTTCTTGATGTTATCGACCGCGATGAAGCGGAGCGGCGATTTCGTAGGGCGATCAATCTTCAACCTTTGAGCCATGAACGGATCCTCGTCCGTGAATCGCTTGGTCGAATTCTGGCTGGCGATGTTCTGGCCCGCGTTGATGTTCCCTCCTTTGATCGCTCAAATTTCGATGGTTATGCGGTGCTCGCGGCTGACACGTTTGGCGTCAGTGAGATGTCTCCTCGATCCATTGAGCTCTTGCCGGAATCGCTCGAGGCCGGGCGAGCGTCTGAAATAGAAATCCAGCAGGGGCAGGCGGTGACGATCGCCACCGGCGGCATGTTGCCGCGGGGTGCCGACGCGATTCTGATGGTTGAACATGCGGAAGAACGCGACGGCCGAGTCTATGTGCGGCGAGCGGTTACGCCAGGTTCAGGGATTGCGTTTGCCGGAACAGACATCGCCAGCGGTGAGATGGTGCTGCGCGCCGGCACGGTTCTCACCAGTCGAGAAACCGGGGTGCTCGCAGCACTGGGGGATGAGTACGTCAACGTCAGCCGCCAGCCACTCGTCACGATTATCTCAACAGGAAACGAGATCATTGCCCCGGGCGAACCTATGCGGCCTGCGGCGGTGTACGACTCAAATTCGCAGGTTCTGGCCGACGCCGTTCGGGAACAGGGTGGCCTTCCACGATTCGGCGGCATCATTCGCGATAACGTTGAGGAACTCCGCAGCAGCTTGAAGCAGGCGTTGCAGAATTCCGACATCGTTTTGTTATCCGGCGGAACCAGCAAAGGCAAAGGCGACTTATGTTATCGAGTCGTCGCGGAACTGAATGATCCGGGCATCGTGGTCCATGGAGTTGCTCTGAAGCCTGGCAAGCCGATTTGTATGGCGGTCACGGCAGGCAAACCGGTTGTGGTGCTGCCGGGATTTCCGACATCGGCCATTTTTACGTTTCATGAATTTGTGGCTCCGGTTATTTGGGAACTCGCGGGTCGCAAGGCGGCGATCCATGAAACAGCAGCGGCCACCATGGCCGTGCGAACGAACTCCGAAGTGGGACGCACGGAATACCTGCTTGTGGGGCTCGTGCGAACAGACAACGGTCTGTCTGCGTTTCCGATGGGCAAAGGCTCTGGATCTGTCACAACATTCAGTCGTGCCGATGGTTTTGTCACAATTCCTCGGCACACGGAAATTGTGGATGCTGGTGAACCGGTTCAGGTGCGATTGATCGGTCGTGGCCTGCAGTTGGCCGATTTGATTGTCATCGGCAGCCACTGTGTGGGACTCGATTCGCTGCTCAGTGAACTTCAAAAGCGAGGCATTACGTCCAAGCTGCTCACTGTGGGCAGTTCGGCCGGTCTGGCGGCAGCAAAACGCGGTGAATGCGACATCGCCGGCATCCATCTGCTCGACCCGGAAAGCGGGCTCTACAATCGACCGTTTGTGAATGACAGCGTGACGCTCGTGGAGGGTTATGGCAGGTCGCAGGGAATCGTCTTCCGTCGCGGTGATTCGCGGTTTGAAGGAAAAACAACCTCCGAGATCGTGGCTCAGATACTGATCGATTTGTCGATCAGAATGGTCAATCGCAACCAGGGCAGTGGGACACGAATTCTGATCGAGCGTCTGCTGGTTGGAGCCACACCGAACGGCTTTGCGGTTCAGCCGAGTAACCACAGTGCTGTGGTCGCTGCGATACTTCAGCATCGAGCCGATTGGGGTGTGGCAATCGAGGCAGCGGTGACTTCCCGCGATCTGGCGTTTGTACCGATCCAGGAAGAGCACTACGACTTCGTGATTCCCACATCGCGTCTGCAGCGCCCGGCAGTGCAGGCGTTTCTGGATCTGCTATCAGACGCCACAATGCGTCAGCGTCTGGTCCGCGCGGGATTGCTCTTCTCTTTAAAGTAGTCGTTCGCGAAGCGAGAAGTTTGGACGCAGGACGAATAAACCCCTTTCACGCAGTCACGAAAGCCATGCAGCGAAATTCTGTTTCAGGATGCCAGATCGCTGTTGCGGTGACGGAACAGAATTTCGCCGCGGCCGACGGACACCAGATCGCCGTGATAAAGATCAAACTCGGATTTCAGAAGATCGTCTTCCAGGCGAAAGCCTTTGTCTCGCAAAGCTTTCAGCATCAGCGCCATTGTTGGAGGGCGAAACGTCGAAGCAAAGCGGAAGCTTGGCAGCAACTGCGGAGGATTCGGACCTAGTAAAGCCAGTGTCCCGCGACGCATTCCCGCTCCTGGCCGAATGCCACATTCGCCAAACACAGCCACGGTTCCGGCAATCATATTGAAGCCAATCATGTCACCGGCAGAACCACCGATGGCAATCAGACCGCGACGCATCGTCAGCCCAATTTCGTTGCCCGCATTGCCGTCAATCAGCAGCGTGCCGCCCGTCATTCCCTTTGTGGAACCACGATACGCCGCTCCTGCCAGATGGCCGGCGTTTCCTTTGACATGGATCTGGCCTTTACGCATTTCTGCACCCACCCAGCCGCCGGTGTCGCCGTTGACGGTGATTTCTCCGCCACGCATCTGACTGCCCACATGTCGTCCGGCATTCCCGTGGATCCGGACCGCCCCGCTTGTCATGTGCGCCCCAATCCAGTGGACTCCGGAAAGATCACCTTCAAAGTCCATCTGCCTGTCGCTTGCGTCACCGGCGAGCGTAAACATTTCTGCCAACGAAATTTTGCGGTTCCCGTGGAAAATCTCAAATCGCTCGATTTCCGCCAGAGATTTGTCGCAGGCCCAGTCCGGAGTCAATCCTTCGATTTCGACCGGAACAGATGTCTGACCGTGATATTTCAGCGTGATCGCCATCAATTGCCGCATTCTGCGAGACGGGTTTGCGAGTCAAAGGCTCAGGACAGCCCTGAGCGACAACAGATGCAGGAAAGCTAGCGTTTATTGAGTTTTTCCACAATTGACGCCTGTGGCGGAAGACGCGGAATTTAGGTGGCCGCGTGTCGTTTGAGTTTCTTGTGAGCAGGGCAGTCGGCAATTTGTCGTATCGTGCCTGTTTTCATCGCCGCAATTGCTCTGGCGTTGCGAAGATGAGAAATGAAGGATGCGGGATCTGGTATTTTCCAGTCATGGAGACGACGCAATCTCAATTGAATCCGCATTTGGCGCTTGCGATGTGGCCGATACAATCCCGCAATTCACGTCCGGGCACCGAACGCGGCTGGCCCGTAATTGTACCTTCTATTTGAGTCTGGAAAACCTTCCATGGAAGCCGGAATCGTCGGCCTGCCGAATGTCGGCAAGAGCACTCTGTTCAATGCTCTGACCTGTTCGACTGCTGCTCAAAGCGCGAACTATCCGTTTTGCACCATCGAACCGAACGAAGGCATTGTCAGCGTTCCGGATGCTCGCCTGCAACGAATTACCAAATTCATTCCACCACAGAAAGTCATTCCGGCGATTCTGAAACTGGTGGATATTGCGGGCATCGTCAAAGGCGCCAGCGTGGGTGAAGGTCTGGGAAATAAGTTCCTGAGCCACATCCGCGAAGTCGACGCCATTCTGCAGGTCGTCCGTTGCTTCATCGACGACGATATTACTCACGTCGGCGGTGGCGTTAACCCACTCAACGATATCGAAGTGATCGAAACGGAACTGCTGCTGGCCGACATGCAGACTCTGGAAAACGCTCTGCCGAAGGCTCAGCGATCCGCCAAGAGCGGCGATAAAGAGGCAAAGCTGCGCGCGACGGTGATGGAGAAATGTCAGGTCTTTGTCAACGACGGGAAGCCTCTGCGAACGGTCGAGTTCACTGCGGAAGAATCTGAAGTCGTGCGAGCCATCGGATTGATGACCGCGAAGCCTATTCTGTTCGTCGCGAACGTCGCCGAGGACGATCTGGAAGGCAAAAGCCCGCTGGTGGAACAGGTTCGCAAGTATGCCTCCCAGCACGGCGCGTCGGTTGTGCCTGTTTGTGCAAAACTGGAAGCCGAACTGGCCGAGTTGGATGAGGCCGATCGACAGGAGATGCTGGAATCCGTCGGTCTGACTGAGCCGGCTCTGGGGCCTCTGGCTCGCGCGACTTACAAGACTCTTGGTCTGCAGAGCTATTTCACGGCGGGCGAAAAAGAAGTGCGAGCGTGGACGATTCCGATCGGCGCCACGGCTCCTCAGGGCGCTGGCGTGATTCACAGCGATTTCGAACGTGGGTTCATTCGCTGCGAAATTTATACGTTGCCGGACCTGGAAACTTTTAAGACAGAAAAAGACATTCGAGCGGCCGGCAAACTGCGAGTCGAAGGCAAATCGTACGTCATGCAGGACGGCGACATTTGTCACTTCCTGTTCAATGTCTGATAAGCAAACAGTAACAGTTTAGGCCTGCCAGGTTCTGCATTCTCGCATTTAGACGGCTGGCCGCATCAAGAGTTAGCTCCTTTGGATCAGCAAGGGAAGTTAAATTGCCTGCCGTTTTTTGAGTGAATCCGGCTGGCGGTCTTGTCGTGCATTGTCTTCGCTGCGGAAAGCAAACGGATCTTGTGCGGCTTGCCGCGCGGTGGCTAACCGATCAGCATGACGGTTCACCGGTCGGCCTCCAAAAGCCAGGCAACATTGCAGCCACCGCGAACCCTCTACCTGGCCATTCACGACCGACGCATTCAGAACGAGGTGAAAAGTCGACATCGCAGGGTCTCGCGTCTTGTTTCTCTGGATGTCGGCTCTTCGTGTGGAGTAATCCTGACCTCCGTCTGCTTCTCTCAACTTGTTGCGACACGCGCGACACAGTCCGCAATTACGACTGACAAAATCCGACTGATGGTATGGCACTTGCATTCTGCGTCGCTACACGGGCCATAGGCACGCCCCGATTTGACGAACTGTCACGGTTGGCAGTTTCCGGGCATCTCTGATGGCTAAATTGATCTTATTGGTTACATCAAAAGGAGAATTCGGAATGATCCGACTAGTGATGGCAGGAATAGTGTCCTTGTCTCTGCTCGTTGTGGCGACAGCGCAGCAGAAGGCGCAGGAAAACGACTCTCAGCAATCAAACCAAATTGAACGAGCTAAGAAACTCGGTGGTCAGCAGAGCGACAAGGTCGACAACGGTCAGCCGACGGCAGAACAGAATCAGCGAACTGAGCTGCCGGAACTGTTCAAACAGCTTGATTTGAACGAAGAGCAGACGCAGCAACTTCTGTCCATTTATCGCGACAGCGACCAAAGGTCACAGGAGATTTGGGACCGAGTGCAGGATCTCCACCGTCAGGCGATCAGCATGGAGGCATCGGCGATTGCCGCTGCACGACTTGAAGGTCATGACCACAGTGCTCATGAGAATCAAGCAGTGCCGCAGATCAAAACGGACACGGATCGCAAGGCAGATCCGGTGGACGCCGCAAAGAGTGCAGGCACAGTAAAAGACGCACAGGATCTCGAAGAGAAAACAGTCAAGGCCTCAAGCCCGAGAGAAAATGCTGAGATCCGCAAGGCTGGCAAAACCCTGGATGAGAATACCGCTAAAGCCAGGAAGGCAAATCGCCGTGAGAAAAGGTCAGCAGACGAATCTCAACCCTCGGATGGCGACAAGGCAGCGGCATGGTCTGGGCTTGATGGAGATCTGAATGTCGTTGTGATTCGTGTCGGAATCGCGCAGCCGGATGGACGTGTTCGTGAGTATCTGCTGACTCCACCGAGTTCGAATGATGATTCGGACTCGGACCCGACATTCAACGCTCATTCTGGCCAACTTAAACAGGTCTGGAAAGACATCCACGACGGTCATGAGGAATTGGTCGAGCTTGAAGCGAACACAATCGTAAAGGTGGAAGCTCAACTGACCGAAGCTCAACTCCAGAAGCTCGACGCGGCCCATAGTCAGGCTTCAACCACTCCAAAGAACCCGGACGACGACTCACGTCGGTAACGGGCCTTAAAACCAGAGGGAAATTCCAAATGAAATATTTACTCACGTTTGCCGTCGCCGCTGTATGCGGTCTGGCTTCACCGTCCTGCGGAGCGGCTCAGGATTTGCCAATTCAGGAGGGATCGCAGGATCCGGGAATCGGAAGTGCCTATCAACTCACCAGCTACGCTTCCGATACCTATAGCCGTCGGCTGAACCGTTACCGAAATAACTACGGTTACAACAACAACAGGCACAGGAGTTACGGAAACTCCCGGAACTACGGTTATCGGAACCACGACTACTATGGCGGAAATTACGGTCGGGTCAGGAATTATCGAAACCACTACAGGTCTACTTCGAACCGTGGTTTTTACAACGGATACTACTCTCGTCCCGGATTCTCCATTGGAGGCGGTAGTTCGCGTGTGTTTTTCGGGTTCTGATTGAAATCCCTTGAACCATAACGATGCAGGAAGCCCGTCTTTGAAACAGACGGGCTTTTTTTGCTGCACCTCGTTGGCAGGACGGCGTTTCGAGAATCCTGCAACGATCTGCATCCGCACGTCAGTAGACAGGTTCAGACGATCCAGAATCGGTTGCGGCGGAACCTTCCTCGCGACAGCCCCGTTTTTTACGGGCTTCAGCTGACGACAGATCCAGTCCAGAAGCTCCCGGGCTTCTGCCAAAGTCATAAACAGTCTCACGACTTCGGCTACGAAACCCCGCCTGCTGCGGTTCTGACAGCTGCAGGCATTTCTCTGGTGATGATAGGGAATAGCGATGGGCATTTGCCTGCTTTGACGGGACGTGCTACGCTCAACAAATTCTATCGTTTCTCGCCACGTTGCGGAGCAAAACGCAACCTGTTGTGCAGAGCAGCTCCCAGAATGCGGCTTACTCGTTGATTTCAGACGGCATGGGTCCAACTAACTCTCAATCTCTGCTCCACCTATGACTGACACTGCTGCTGCCGAGTCTGTCCCTCGCGCCGGAAGAATTCGAACGTATGTGTATCGACTGATCGGAGCCGAAATTTCCGCGACGACACGTTTCTGCGATCGGCTCATTCAGGTTAGTCCGCTCCCTCATGATGATGGACTCTTGCTGGCCTCAATCGACTGCCCACAGAAATCTCAGGTCGCAGGAATTTCTGACCTGGCGGAACCACAGGAATCATCCGATGAGCGGACCGCGCTGCTTCTGAATGGCAATTTCAATGCTTCAGAAGATATCCAAAGAGAGCTCGAACAACTTCGTCAACGCATAATTGGCACGACTCGACTGTTCACAGTCCTCTTCACACCCTATGCACAGGGTTTGTTCCGCCTTGCCAACGCCCTGGGAATACGAAAAGGCGACCTGCCATCAACCTTCGTAACAGAGACCGATCTCAGTTCGTTACTGAAGCTTGCGGGTTATGAAATCGTGCGAGTCCGCCCGGCGGTTTACCTGCCATTCTGGATTCCGTTCCTGAGCGCATTCGTGAACTCGGTGCTGCCAGCGATCCCGATAATCAGCCGACTGGCACTGACATGGATTGTTGTGGCACGGCCGCTCATGACTCAAACGGCAGCTCCGTCCCTTTCGATTGTTATCCCCGCGAGAAATGAACGAGGCAACCTGGAAGCGGCCCTGAAACGCATGCCGGAATTTGCAACCGGTGATGTGGAGATCCTTTTTGTCGAAGGCAACTCGAGTGACGGTACGTGGGATGAGATTCAGCGGCTCTTGCCACTCTATGGACATCGCTGGAAACTGTGGGCGATGCAGCAGTCCGGAAAAGGCAAGAATGACGCCGTCCGCCTTGGGTTCGCAAATGCTACAGGGGACCTTTTGACGATCCTTGATGCAGACCTGACCATGCCTCCCGAATTACTGCCGCGATTCTATGACGCGTGGCGAAACGGGCATGGGCAGTTCATCAACGGAAATCGCCTTGTGTATCCTATGGAAGGCGAAGCCATGCGGCGTCTGAATCTCTTTGGCAATCGGTTCTTTGCAAAAGCCCTCAGCTATGTCCTGGGAGTGCGCGTGGGTGACAGCCTCTGCGGCACTAAACTGCTGGCTCGTCGCGACTATGAACGGCTCGTCGCATGGAGAGCCAGGTTTGGAGACTTCGATCCGTTCGGCGATTTTGAACTGCTCTTCTCTGCTTCAGAACTGGCACTCGGAATTGTCGATCTTCCGATTCGATATCTTCAGCGCACTTACGGAACAACGAACATTTCCCGATTCCGCGACGGCTGGCTGCTGTTAAGAATGACCGTCTATGGTTTCTTTCGCCTCAAGCTGGGGCGGATGAAATGAGTTCACTTGATGACCCACAACGCGGTCAGCATCTGTCTGAGATCATTCTGAATAAACCTTCCCTTAAGAAACTGTATCGGGAAGTGTATGGCCGCTATGCAGATGTCCTTGCGAACTGTCCTGAAGAAGGACTGGCCATTGAACTGGGCGCAGGAGCCGGCTTTGCCCAACAAATTCTGCCACAACTGACAACGGCCGATGTTCTTCCCTACAAGACGGTCGACATGGTCTTCGATGCACGCCGGATGCCGTTCGCGGATCAGTCTGTTCGATTCTTCTGCATGTTGAATGTGTTTCATCATATCCCGGATGTGGCTGCGTGTCTGAGCGAATGTCAGCGATGTCTGAAACCCGGCGGACGTATCCTGATTGTGGATCAGTATCCGGGATGGCTGAGCCGCTGGATTTTTAACTTTGCCCATCACGAGCCCTATGACATGAAGGCTTCGCAGTGGACATTTCCTTCGACCGGGCCGCTCTCAGGAGCCAACGGCGCACTGGCGTGGATCGTGTTTTTTCGTGATCGTGTGTTGTTCGACCAACAATTTCCAAACCTTCGACTGGATCAGCTCAGGCCTCATACTCCGCTCCGCTACTGGCTTTGCGGCGGACTGAAGACATGGTCGCTGATTCCGTCGTGGTTCTGGAAACCCGCCTGCCTGATGGATTCAGCGCTGCTGCGTTGTTCATCACAGTTTGCCAGTTTTATGGACGTGGAATTGGTGAAGACTCCCGACAACAGCCCTCAGGCGTTGGCAGGTAAACCAGCTTCCTGACTCAGCTTTGAAACTCATTCGGACCTCTCAATGACGACATCGCACATCACCGGGCAGTCATCACAATCGAACGAGATTGCTCTTTCGACTGCGAAACAAGAAACACTCACCGGTCGATCCCGTGTATTACTCGCCGTGTTTGTCTTTAGCCTATCACTGACATCGTATCTTCAGTCAGCAGCCCGGCAGGGAATCCTGCAGGCACCTCCGACGAATGGCGGCGACCAGGACAGTTATGAACGTCTGGGATACAACCTTGCCTGCGGTCTGGGATTTGGCTACTGTCCAACAGACACGGAAATTCTTGTCGGAGAGCGTGAACCCGCACCAACGACATCCTGTGAAGCGGACTGCGAGCCTGAGGACTTTATGCCAACGGCTTATCGACCACCCGGGTTTCCCTTGCTGGTCGCCGCGGTCTATTCCGTTAGCCCGTTGAACTATTTTCTGATCCGCCTCATCAACTGCCTGTGCTGCGCAGTTGCCGTTGCTGCAGTTGCCGTTGTGTTTGCTCGACGAGTTTCGCTGACGTCGGGAATTCTTGCAGGACTGCTTTGCAGTATCGATCCGCGATTGCGGGAATTTGCAGGCACATTTCTGACCGAAAACACCGCAACGCTCGCGTTCTCTCTGTTCGCCATCTCACTGTCCTGGTGTCTCAGCAGCAAGACCACTCGATCGGCGACCGTCTGCGGTCTCGCACTCAGTGTTCTGGTCCTTATCCGTTCTTTCTACGTCGCCTGGTATCCATTTCTCTGGATACTTGCAGCAGCCGTCTTGCCGTTCAGAATGCCTCCGTCTAATGATTCACGCCGTTCCAGATGGCAGCCTCTGTTTGCCTTCTGCATTGCCAGTTTGCTGCTGACCACCCCGTGGTGGATTCGTAACTGCCTGATTCTGGATGCGATGATGCCAACTGGCACTCAGGGAGGCATCGGAATAGCAGATGGCTTTAGCGATAGTGCCATGAAGAACTTTGGAAGCTGGACATCTCAGACAGCCGATCGCATTGCTGCCGAGATTCGCAAAGATCCTCAAATGCAGAATCTGTCCCCTATCGAGTTTGAAAAAGAACACAGTCGACGGGGATCTTCAGCTGCTCGAATCTGGATGCGGGAACATGCGTCCGATCTGCCTCAGCTGACCTGGTGGAAACTGTGTCGCCTGTGGGAATGCGGCAGTGTGCTGCATGGCGGACTTTTTGTCTGCATGCTCGCTGGAATGTTCCGAACACGATCCGAAATGCTGTCGCGGGTTATGTTTCTGCTTCTTCTGCTTAACTCGCTGACGGTGATGGCGACGTACCACACCTATGAGCGTTTCATGACACCATTTCGTCCTCTTGTGCATGGCTTCGCAGCGTGCGGCATTCAATGGTGTTTCGCCCTCCTGCTGAGGTTGTTCAGAAAGACCACGAAGTAGCTTTTTTCAGCAACCACGTGCTTCAGCATGAACCCCGAATGGCATGCGTTAGCAGCGTCTGCAATGACTCATTACCACAAAGAAAATGGGGAGCAACAGAACCTGTGTTGCCGACATGCGGCCTCCTATTGCTTCCGCTGAGTCGCATTGGCCGGATCGCGTTCCTGTCCCAGCAGTTCGTAATAACGCTGAACCAGGGAGTCGAATTCTTCAGGCACGGGTTCTCGGTCGATAGGGACCATCGCCCGGTCGGATTCTATTTTCAGAACTTCCTGATTAAGCCGTTGCTGCAACGACTGCATTTCGCCGAGCAACTGCGACTTGACCAGATCCCACTGCGGCATTGCCCCGTGCCGCTTGAACTCCGCTCGCATGGCTCGCGCCCGGTCGCGCACCTGAGCCACTCGGTTTCGCAGTTCAGGGTCGTCCAGCATCTCTTCAATATCGCGGAGCTGATCAGACCATTCACTGAATTCATCACCCGTCAGCGGCCGTGCGGCCGAGTTGTTTGCGATACTGCCGCCATTGCTTTCTCGTCCGCCGTTCATTAACGAAGACGAAGAACGCTTGCCCTGTCGAGCCTGTCCTTTCTGTGATTCTGACTGGCCGCTTTTTCCTTGTTCGACGCTTCCCTCTTTTTTCTCGCCGGATTGGCCCTTTTGATCACCATCCGATTGGGACTCTGACTGCTCACCGGGACTCATCTTCTCACCCGGTTCGCTGGAAGCGCCCGGTGCATTCTTTGACTCGCCACTCTGAGCGTCGGAAGATGGCTGCCCCGTTTCAGATTCTTTCGAGCCGGCCTGTTTTGAATCGACTGTTCCCTCCGACGATTCATCGCCCGACTTTGTGGCGGCCCTGCTATTCTGACCGCCCTGTCCGGGGCGACGAGACTTTTGTGATTCACCTTTTTGTGCACTATCCGAGTCTGCAGCGCCCGGCTGAGAATTCTGCTCGCTTTCTGCCGCGCCTTCACGGTCGCCGTCCTTCTGCGCGGCAGTGCCTCGCTGACCGGGACGACGCGGTTCTTCCGGCACTTCACCGGTCGCAGCTTGAACTTCACCCGCCAGTTTCTTTGTGGCATCCTCCAGTTGCGACTGAGCTCTTCGCAATGATTCGGCCTCGCTGCCAAGCACGGAATCGGCGGCTTTATCGATGCCCTTCTGAAGCTGATTAATGCCACGCCGAGCTGCCTGTTCGGCTTCCATCGACTGCGACCACATGCCACGCCCGGCGAGGAACTCCGTGGCCTCGAGCGCCTCTTCCGGCCTTGAATCCTTCAGTTCACGCAGCGTGTCATAAAGCTTGTTCGACAGCAAAGGCTCGGTCTGTTCGGCTTGCTCGACCATTTGTTTTGTCTGTTCCACGACGCGATTCAGTCGATCACGCTGCTCTCCAAATTCCTTCTGCAGATCGTCCCGGTTGCGTTCGGATTTCAGGGACGGCTTTTTGTTCTTCTGGTCGTCGGTGGTTTCTCCGTTCAGCTGCTGAGCCAGTTTTTCCTGACGCGCGGCGAGCTCATTGGCCTGATCCCGCAGATCTCGGACAGCCTCGTTAAACTTCGACGACGTCTGGTTGCGGAAGTCTTCCTTCAGATCCTCAAACTGACGTTCGGCCCGAGTTCCTTCGGCAATGGCCTCGGCAAGTCGACCGGCATCCATCGCCTGCGATGCCTGCTGTACGTTTTCACGCGCTTCCTGCATCTGCCGCTTCATTTTCGATGTTTCAGGATTCTGCGGTTCAGTGGCCTGCTCCATGCGTTCGGCCAGTTCGTCGACGTCCCGCAGCATCTCACGCTGTTCTTCGCGAAGCCGTTTCAGCTCGCGCTCAATTTCCTGACGCTCGTTCTCAGTCGTTGCGGCTCGCAATTCAGATTCAAGCTGCTTGAGACGCTCATTGACCATCTGCTGACGGCGAGCAAGCTCCTTGAGGCGGTTCAGCACCTGCACCTGTTCGCGTTGCTGTTGCGTCTGTTCCCGCTGCTGTTGTTGAGCCTGCTTTTCGGATTCGTAGCGATTGCGGTTATTGTCCAGCTCCAGCTGTTTGAGTTGCTGCTCAGACGCACTGTTTCCGCCACTTCCACCACCGCCACCCTGTTGCTGTTGACGTACCTCGATTTCTGCGGCTCTCATTTTCAGCAGCGACTGTACCGCCGACTGTTGGGCTGGCATCGCATCGATCAAGCGGGCTCCCTCCGTGTCGTCACGGACATCTTCGAGCTTCTTGCGAGCGGCCGTCATCTCTTCCATCGCCCGCTTCGCAACTTGTGTCATTTTCGGCTCACCATCCAACTTCGCAATTGCGTCTTCCAGCTGATCAATCGCCTGACCCTGGGACTCGGCAATGGTTTCGACGTTTTCGGTGAAGGAACCATTCCGACGACTCACTGCTTCCGTGCGGATCGTGTTCCATGTCGCCGAAATTATCTCCTTCTGAAGTTTCAATACACCATCGACCGCACTTCCCTGCTGTTGCTGCTGGCCTTGTTGCTGCTGCTGTTGTTCTCCGGCCTGCTGAGATTCACGAAAGATCTCCTCAAAGCGGCGGACTTCCGCAAACATCAGGTCTGAATAGCTCCGTCGCTCCGTACCATCGGCCGCAAGATCGCTCGCCCAGAATGAATAGGTCACGAGATCATCGGGCGCGGCGTTCAACTTTTCCAGCTCGATGCGATGGGCAATCCTCGCGTTTAAAATCGCCGAAGTGGTTTGGTTATTCGAAGCAGACGTCGCTGAGTCTGTTTCTTCTGGCGAACCTGTTTCGACTTTGAAGTCTGCATCGATTGCAGAAGACTGCGGCTTAACCGCGATGTCAGTTACCGTTCCGCCAGACAGTGAATATTGCACACCGAAATTCAGAAGCCCGAAGTCATCGCTGGCCGTGGCCTCAATGAGAAATTCCTGCAGCGGTGAGACGTTCGTGTCCTTGCCAGGGAAAGTGACTTTCAGGACGGGCGGTTCGTTGCGAGTCACCTTGATGGAGATTTGCTCTTCATCCGCCGGCGTCCGACCGTCCGCATCAATCAGATCGATAATCCATGCATTGGTTTCATGAAGATCAAGAGTGGTCTCCAAAATCTTTGCGTCGCCGGGATTCGGCGTCAGCCCAAGTGGAGCCCCGCCGTCTTTGGATCGCAATTCCGCGCGAGCCACGGGCTTGTTGAGAAACAGCTGGAGTGAAACGGTTGAGCCTTCCGTTACTGTCAACCGCATGATGTCTTCCAGCACCTGCTGCGGCCGCTCGGCCCAGGCTGGCGGTGTAACCTGAGCATCAACACGTTCCAGTTTCGGACGCTGATACGTGGTGACTTTGAACGATGGCGAAATGAGCGGTTTGCTGGCACCAGCCTCGGTCTTTCGATTGTCTCCTTGACGCGGTTCGGTCTGGCTGTAGAGAACGCGATACGTCCCGTCGCCGGAGATTTCTTCCATCCGCGCCGCGAAGACACCGGAGTCCACAGTCTCGGTCATGGACATCTGGCGGATGTTGTTCTTCGAGTCCAGAAGTTCAAGTGCGGCATGCGTCGGAACGACACCGGGAAACTTTGCGACAACGGTCAAGGCGGAACCCAGCTCAAGATCCGTATCGCCCGGTTCAATCACAAGTTCGGTGATTTGTGGGTTCGCCCGTTCGGGCTCTGCAGCACCACTGCGATCGGCTGATGGCAGCATGAGATCGCGACCATAACGACTGGCCGCCATGACGCTGGACACCATAATCGCAAAGGACAGAAAACTGAGCGTTGTCCATTTCATGATCTGTCGCCCAGGCACAGCGCTCGACCAGTCGCGCTGGGCTGCAAGTGCGTCGGCTTCCTGAATCGCAATGGCGGCCAGCACGGAAGGCGGATGTCCAACTCGATCGGCCACCTGCACAGCGGTGATCACGGCATCGTTGAGTTCCGGGTCGGCCTGTTCAATCAGTCGAGCGGCTTCTGTGCGGGACGGATTCTTGACGAAGACGCGGGCGAGAAAAATTCCCAGCAGAGTCGTCAGCAGGAGGACGACCACTTCCGGCCCGACGATGCCCTTCTGCCGAGGCAGCCAGAGCGTGACGGCGATGGCCGGTATCAGAAGCAGCAGCCAGCAGGCCGCCTGCCTTCGAAGTATCCGGAGCTTTTGCAATCGTCCGATTACAGAAGTGAGGCTGCGTTCCAGAACAGTTCCCGTCATTGTGATTCTCCCGACATCATTCCGCAGGCGTGAGACGCCTCATTCTCGCCGTTTCGCGGCTCGTAATGCAAGGCGTAGACACAGGCAGCCTAAAATTCGGCCGATGATCGGCGACGGTCGGTAAATCTTCGAAAGCGACGAGGCGGATTCCGATGCCCATCAACGATCGCTCGATCAATAAGTGGCTGATCGTTGCCTTTCGCTCCGTGAAAGAACGCTACTTTCGCGGAGCGAAAGGTGACACTTATTGATCAAACGAGACTAACGCTCGGGCATCATGCCGTACTTTCGCATTTTGTTGTACAGCGTAACACGACTGATTCCCAGATGCCGCGCGGTGTTTGTGCGGCTGAAGTTGTTGCTCAACAGAGCCTGTTCGATGATATCTTTTTCCGTCAGTTCAATACGGTTCTCCAGAGATTCTCCGCGACGCACCGCAAAAAATGCGGTCACCGACGGATCATTCGCCGGGCCCGCGGTTCCTTCCACGACGTGAGTCGGCAGGGTATCCACCGTCATAATTCCATTCTGACTGTAGATCACCGCACTACGGATCGCGTTTTCCATTTCACGAACATTCCCCGGCCATGGATAGCTCAGCAGGCACTCGATAAAATCGGGAGCGATCTCGACGATGTCCACGCTGAGAATCGATGCATGATGATGCACAAAGAATCGGGCCAACGGTTCAATGTCCGGCAGACGTTTTCGCAGGGGCGGAAGTGTGAAGCTGAGAGTATTGAGTCGATAATAAAGGTCGGGCCGAAACCGACCGGATTCCACCAGCGGCTGCAGCTGAAGATTACTGGCCGCAATAATCCGGGCCTTCACGTGCAGAGTCTTATTGGACCCGACGGGTTCGAATTCGCCCTTCTCGATGACTCGCAGCAGTTTCACCTGCTGGTCAGGAGTCAGCACGTCGATTTCGTCAAGCAGAATAGTTCCGTTGCCGGCGACCAGAAATTTCCCATCCTTGTCGGCGTGAGCACTGGTGAACGCACCTTTGACGTGTCCAAACAGCTCGCTTTCAATCAGCTCCCCGGGCAACGCTCCGCAGGCGACGTGAAGAAACGGCTCATGGCTGCGAGTTGAGCTTTCGTGAATCAGACTGGCCAGATGTGTCTTGCCAGCACCTGTTTCGCCGATCAGCAAAATCGTGACGTTGTGCCGAGCCGCAACTTCCAGCCGCTTCAGCATGGTTCGCAGTTCTGGCGTGCGAGTCCGGAATCGATCGCACATGGCGCTCGATGCCGCAGCAGCTTCGGCCGGCGTTGATCGCTGAGGCTCATTGCTTGCAGGCACACTTGGCGGAGGTCGTAAAACGTTGGGAAGCAAATCGGGTCCAGCCGGTCGCTTGCCGGAACTCGTTGCGGTGTCGCGAGTCGATTTCGGCACCAGTTCTGGCGGAAAGGATTCGTCCTGAATGCTGGCAGATGTCTGAAAGCTGGGGGATGAAGGAGTCAGAATTTGTTCTGCGAGCTCATGATAATTCTCATCGTGAGTCGACAGTTCGACGATGCGGGCGCAGTGCAGGACTTCTTCCGGAAGACTGTTGCGAGGCAATTGGCCGGGGACCGTCACCAGAATGCAGTCGCCTGACCTGACGTGACTGATGGCTGCGAAGGTGCGAGCCAGCTGCTGGGGCGCCGCCGATCGGATGTCGAACACCGCATAGTCGGGTCGATGGAGTTTCATCATCTGAGCGGCTTCGGAAAGCGAATAACATTCCATGAGCCGACATTGTCCGGCCATCAGCGTTCCTACACTGCGCAGAAATCCAGGGGATCCGCTGCAGATCAATACGACTTCAAGAGCCTTCACTACGGCACCTCGTGTTTTGTTCAATGTTGCTATCTGTCACCAGAGTTGATGCTCGAGACAGTGCTTTCCTGACAGAACAAAAACGGTGCCATACGATTCGGATGGGCGCAAACCAGATAAAACACTCATGTTTATGTGTTAACGGTGAGATACGCCGTTGTGAGTTGGCAACATTTGATGCCATCCGACAACGGTGCTGTGCGGATCTGGCGATTGAACTTTCCGGCGAACGCGGCCAGGGGTGCTCTGGGGCGGCGTTTGCTGGGGGGACAGCGGATGTGTAGAGGTACGGTGATTACCGAAACGCTTGGCGCGTTCCGCTACGGCGGGGGGTGGTGTGTTGCTGGAGGTGTTAGCAGACTTCTCACAGCATTGTAATCATTTTCCCGCCTGCAGCTGGGTGAAGGCTTATCGGCCCGTGCCAAACGGTGTACCCTGACGGAGTACCCTGATTGTAAGAATCGTATCGTGATACGTTTGATACGTTGCTCGGAACGGAGATCTGTGATGCAGACGATGAAGCGAACATTGGCAATGGGCTCGCATGTGGCCATTCGATTTCGTGTGGCTCTGCTGAGCGTCTGGCTGCTGACGGGCAGCGTAGGCAACACCGCTCCGGTGGGAATTGGCTGGACGCCGCACGGCACGCTGACAACTGCTGGCTACGTCGCGCCGGATGGAAACCTTATTCTGTTCGATGGCGGGTTGCTTGGCTGGACACCGCGGCCGGGCGTTTATCCGCATGCCTTGATTCCCGGCGCACCAATTGTGTTATTGCCTCAGGCTGCCGGTGATGTTTGGCCGACCGTGGTCACGGTTTCCCCGGCGAACAAACTGGTTCGCATTGTGAATGGTGGTGTCCCGCAGGTATTGCTTCCGGCGCATAACTTTCCGGTCGGGACCTATGTGGATCTTGTGCAGAACGGTCCGCAGTTTCTGGTACTTGCGGTCACCGCGACCGGCGATCTCTGGAGCGTCGATGCTCTGACAAATGTTGGCCACCGAATCAACAGCCCGGCGGAATCGTTTCCTTTCGGCTGCAATGTGTCGGCGGTTGCCGCGGGCGGACAATACCACGCGTTTGCAGTCGATCAGTTCGGAACGTTGCATTATTACTTCGGCGCTGCCGGAATCTGGACGTCCGTTGCCATCGGTGGCGGTTTAATTCCCGGAACACCCGTGGCGACGGACGTGTTTCCGATCGGACTGCCGCCCGTTCAACGCCTGAATGTGGCTGCGATTGATCCTGCCGGCAATCTTGTTCTGTGGAGCAAACCCACGGGGATGCCATGGTCGGCACCGGCAATCATCATGACCGGACAGGCGCCAGGTTCGCCGGTGGAAATTGGCAGCACGTCGTTTGGGCCGATGGTGTCCACAATCAGCGCGGCTGGGCAATGGAACGTCTGGATTCACGGGCCGATGACGGGCTGGACCGGCCATCTGGTGGGAGCCGGATTTATGTCGGGAGCCCCCATGGCTCTGGCTCCCGCCGTGGGCACGTTCTTCACGATCGATCCACTGGGCCGTCTGGTCTGTGCAAACTGGAGCGGGAGCGACTGGTCGACGGGGTACGCCTTGCCATCGCTTGAGTACGCTCTGCAGATGGTCAGCCGCGAGTTCATTCCGAATCCCGAACTGCCTCCGGCGACGGTCACGCTGATCAACACGGGCACAGATCCTATGGTCGTGCAGATTGTGGACCTGTTCAATCCACGCCAGCCACCCGAGGAAAAAATTCCGGCGGGAGGAGAACTCCAAATCCGGCTGGCTCGTGAATCAGGCGGAACGCTTCAGGAAGTGTTTCTTGTGCCCGGTCCGAATGGATTGATCGAACAGACGGCCAGTCATCCGATTCCTGCCGGGCAACGTTTCACACTGGCTCTGTGGTCCGAAAGAGAAACGTACCGCGTCCTGCCGTTTCGAGATGCGCCCAAGGGAGCTCCGAAGTCTGTGACTGAAGGCTTCAGTCGCCGGAGTCAGGTGAGTCTCGGGGTGATCCCGGTTCCCCCGGGCGAATTTCTGCAGGACAATGAGCAGCTGGATCTGATGCTTCTGGCCCGGCGACATCGGAACGCGGGCGCCGTAGTGAATTTTCCAAAGCCGACCGGGCAACCGTAGAAGCACAGCGTCACGTGAGACCACCCGCCTTGCGAAGGTGGGAGGGGCAACGCCGTTAAGGATTGTTGTAGCCGGATTCGTGAGAATTCGGGATCATGCAAAAACGGTTGTGACGGGGTCTGTGGATCGACTTCGTCCGGTTCTGGTGACCGCTACCTGCGGGGCGCTGGGATTAGTACAGATGGCAGTTTCCAGTCATACCGGTGCTGAAGTGCAGCGACCGCTTGCGATGGTGGTCATCCTTCGTCTGGTGAAGTGTAAGGTCCTCACGTTGCTGGTACTGCCTGGACTGCGCCGATGGCCTCGTCCGCGTCCTCTTTGTCGCCTGCATCCAATTCAGGAGCCTCTTGCTTTGGCTCCGCAGCCGGTTCATGGCTCAGCTCGATCAGCAATGGGAAATGATCGGAGCCGGTGAACTCCAGAATTTCAATTTCGACGACCCGAAAATCGTCCGAGTGAAAAATATAATCCGACCGATACCGCATGAACCACGATTTAGCATCATACGTGGAATAGAAACCACGCCCTTCGCGAGGATCGAGCAGATTGAACGCTTCTTAGGTGCGAATGGCAGGTAAGGGAAGATCCAGTAGACCTGAATCAGACAACAAACCACCAACATTGCCGCTAACCACTTCGCCACTGGGTGTCGAAGGAAGACTGCGATGATCGGCAACGTGGCAACGTAGACGCAGAGCAATTGCAGACGCGGGTAATCGCCAATCCGGACCCACCACCAATCGACCGGAATGAGTGGGGCGAATGCCGTGATGAACAGCAACCCACACCAAACCAGCATCAAGCACCAGCACCAAGCACCAGCACCAAGCACCAGCACAAGGTATACAGATGATTGTCGTCGAATGGGTTCATAATTGGTCCATGAGTTTACTGATCCGAAACCACAAATCCACGATCGGTGACCCGCAACACCGTGTGTTTTTCAACTCGAAGGGATTCATCGCGACCAGACAACGAAATCGTCGTTGGAAAGCATCGCGTCAATGTCACAATCGTTCGCGGTGTCAGCTCAACTTCCTCTTGCTGGTCGTTGGCGCGGAACACGACCGTTTGCGTTTCTCCCGATTCGTTCGTTAACTTCAACTGGAACGCGGCCGAACGCTGTCGTCCGAACATTTGTACTGCGTAATAAGTGACATTGTCGGTTGTCGCGACGGCAACGCCCGTTTCGGTCACGTACTCGGCGAGCATGTTTTCACGATGCGGCGGGGAGTTATCCAGCCTTGCACGAACACGTCAATCAAACTGTTTTCCGTCACTTCGCCGCTATTCATGCGATAGGCGATGTTCTCGCGCACGACGCAGTAATCGTACCCTGCCGCCTCTGCCCTTTCTGCTGGCGTTGTGCCATCGGCGCGGTGCCCGTACTTGCCCGTCCGTGCCATAAACTCAGCGAATTGTTTTGCCGCCTGGGTCAAGCTTTCCTCCGGCTTGACCGCGCTAAGTTCGTTCGATTCACGGAAATCGTTGGTTCTTTGGATGATCGCCTGCTCGACGGCCTCAATCATGCCTCCATCCTGGCCACGTGCGACCGCGAATGTCGAGGCGACGATCAAAAGGCAGGATGAGATGCGAAGAGTATTTCGATTCGACATTGAATTCTCCAAATAGCGGCACTCGGATTCGTAAAGACATCTTGAGTGGTCAGGATCCACGCCGCTTCGACCCAATTCGTTTTAGCGGACTCCGCACCAACGAAAGAAATGATTCGCTGCGACGATCGCAACGACCTCGTTGGCAGGCATTCATTACGGCCTCCACGGCAAATAGAGTTCCGATTGGGAGGCACGATGCGGAAGTTTTCAAATAAACCCGATGTTTTTTTCGTGGTTTCGGTAACCGCCGAACGCGACTCGGTCGGCGTTTTTCGAGGAGAAAGGACATAAGCTTCCGCCGCGACTCGTATTTGCTGTGCGGTCAACCGTGATTCAGAGGTCTGTATTTTCTGAGGGCGGAGCGTCCATAGTGCTGGACCACCAGTCACACCGTTCGCCTTGAGTTTGTGCGGACCGTGAGCTAAGCATCGAGCGGAAAATAAGCGACGCCTTTCGCTCTGCGAAGGGTGCCAATACGCTGCTTTCCCGGAGCGAAAGGCGACTCTAAAACGCCGCACGATGCTAACAGTGAGTGTTCGATGTGAGTACACGAGGAACCAGTCCTTGCAATTATGACCGAGCATCAGGGACTCGTTTGCCTTGCCCACAACGCTCGAATCAAGCTGTGACAAAGCCCCAGCTCATCCAGTCTTCAGACTTCTTCGTGCGATTGAGGTCGGAATCGTCTGCGAACAGCCGCAGGACGAGACGGAAGTACGAGTCGAGGGAACTGATTGATCTGTGATCGGTCACTGTAGTTCGATATTCTCGACGCAGCGCACAGGCATGCCAAAAGCCGTTGTCGTTGACGCTTTGATTCCACCTCGATATCGAGGTTGCCGACCATCTCCATCATACGCATTGGCAACCACGTTGCTCGTCATTGTCAGCTACATGGGCGTGACGAGCCTGCTGCAAACGGGAGCCGGACTCGTGAAGTCGACGGCCTGCACGATCGCTTCGGCGACTTCGGCCACGGTCAGCCAAACCGTCGACGCTGGGCAGGCGATCGCATGGGCTGCCGATACGGAACTTGCCGGCAAACGAATAACAATCAAACATTTCTGCTTAGAGAGAGAATACCATGCGTTTTGGAATCATCGGACTGGTACTGCTTGTGCTAATCGTCGCGGCTCTGTTGCAGAACGTCTATATCGGCGGACTGATCCTGGTCGTCTTCGTGGTCTTACTGATCACGGGCAAGCTGTAGGCCGCGTCCCAAGCTGGTTCAGATTATAAAGCCGACCTGACAAAAATCGAGGGTCGGCTTTTTTACGATGTGTTGGTTTAACGGCAAGCCGCAGGCGACGGTTGGTGGCAGGCACTGCCGCCTGCGGCTTGCCATTGAACAACCCAACCAGAACCTACTCCTGGTTTGAACGAATCAAGTCGATAATTCCTTTTGGATTCGGCAACCGTCTGGCAACGACCTCGAGTTCGTCCTGGCCGGAACTGGAGATGCTGACGTCGCCGACGCGCAACAATCGCTGGAAAAACGTCTGGTCCAGTTGAATATTGCGAACGTTGCCGTGTTGTACCTCAGAAGTTTCACGCGAGACGAGTCCTCTTTGGTAAATGGTGCGGTCGTTGGTCACCGTCAACGTTGTAAATCGACTGAGCGAAATCCAGTATCCGACAACGCCGACGATCGCCAACATCGTGATCGCACAGACCCAGGTCAACAACGATGCCGACCCCAGAATCACCGTTTCGTCGAATGAATATCCAGCCACGGACAGGCCGGCGACCGACATGACCATCGCGAAGACGGCAATGAGAAACACGAGTCCCACGATCACGGTCGCGACGGGGCGCGCGCGAAACACGACCGGATGCACCTTCGCCAGGGTTCGTTCCTCTGGCTCGGTGGCCATGCGTTTTTTGTTCGCGTTCTTCTCGTCAACTTCGTGAACCGACGTCACAACAGCCGTCGGCATCTTAATCTCGAACGGTTTCTTGCAGCCCGGACAAATTACCGGCCCCGCAAGGTGGTCGATCGTGCTATCGACTTCGTGTTGGCAATATGGGCACTTCGTGGTGAGGACTTGCATGGGAGTTTGTTTCGAAATTGGAAGATACGAATGCTGATAACGCAACCCTCTGAAGATGATGCACGTCGCATACCGTTCAACCTTTGTTTAATCAAATGCCGTGTAGGACCAGCATGCGTTTTTCGGGAATCCACAGTGCCGCCGGTTTGTCACATGCACCGAAAGGCATAGATCGCCGCATCGGTTCGGATGAGCATGGTTCCGTCAGCGATGACTGGCGTCGCCATGACTCGTTCCTTGAAGTCGTGGGAACCCAGAACGCTCCAGTCGCGTCCGGCGCTCAGCACTGTGACAACGCCGCCTTCACTGATCAGGTACACCTTGCCATCGCCCGCCACAAGAGACGCATAATAATTACCACGCCCGATGGCGCGCCCCTGTTTCAGCATGTCGCCGTTGGTCGCATCCAAACTTGTGATGATGCCGCTGTCCTTGACCATATACAACACTCCCTCAAACACGACTGAGCTGGGCACGGTTGGCAGACTGCGATGCCAGGTCCAGTTGACATTTTCTGCCGGCAACGGGCCGCGAGTTCCCGGACGAATGGCGGCGGCAATGTTCTGCGCCCGCTCAAAGACCAGAGCGTGTTTTTCCCACTCGTTCTGATCGAGCGACTGATTCTGATCGAGATCGATTCGAAAGAAACGCTCCAGAATTGCATTCCCTTCAGGTAGCTCATCCTTTCCAACGGCCCCGTCGCCATTCTTATCGAACATCATAAGGGCCGTATCGAACGGTTCCATACGAATGCGTTCGTCGGCATCACCGCCTGGTGTCCACGTGGCGAAATAGATTTCTCCGTTCACGACAACCGGCGTACTGTCCACCAGGCGTGACAAACCATCAAACCACCACAGCTTCTGACCATCCGTGGGATTGTACGCGGCGAGCTGCAACGAACCGGCAATCAGCAGTTCCTCCCGACCGTGATTGTCGAAGACGACCGGCGTGGCGTAGCTGCGAGTCGCTTCCTCCCGTTTCGTTTTCCAAACGACTTGGCCCGTTTTTTGATCGAGTGCAATCAGAAAGCTGTCGACGTCGTGATCTTCGTTCAGAATCACCTTGTCCTGAATCAGGACAGGCGAACTGGAGGCACCAAACTCATCCTGAAAAGGTCCCATCGGACGTTCCCACATAAGATTGCCGTCAAGGTCATAGCACAGCAGTCCATAGCTGCCGAAAAACGAAAACACCTGCGAACCATTGCAGGCGGGTGTCGAAGAAGCCGGACTGCCGACGGCATGAAAGGCTTCCAGCGTTGTTGCAGGCGCCACCTTTTTCCAGCGGACCGTCCCCGTGGTGCGATCCAGTGCGACGGTGGCCAGCTCTTTGGATTCAGCCACAAAGGTTGTGACGTAGACGGCATCGCCACAGATGCAGGGCGACGAAATCCCCGGCGGCAGTTCTGTTCGCCACAAGCGCGAAGGGCCGTCGCCAAATTCGGAAGGCAGAGTCATCCCCGCGGGAGCCACGCCGTGTTCTCTTCGAAACCATGCTCTCTCGTCGCCGGCTTTCACCGCGATGCTGTTGACAAACACGGCCGCCAAAATTGAGACAGAAACGAGAAGGCTCGATCGACGCTGCGAACAGTTCATGATCATGTTCCCTGAGAAATTGGACGATCGCCCGAGTGTAGCCGAACTGCGGTCCGCTTCGCAAACGCGAGCCACAGCGGCAGGCCAATGGCACTCGATTTGACAAAGTAGACGTCACTTGCCGAGTGACGAAGGCCGCTAAGGATCGCTCGATCAATAACTGTCTGATCGTTGCCTTTCGCCCCGGGAAAGAACGCTACTTTCGCGGAGCGAAAGGCGACAATTATTTATTGAACGAGACTAAATGCGGCCCTGGCATTGATCACTTGGAGAGTGACGGCTACGACAATCGCGAATCGACTGCCAGTGGGCGCAGCGCTGGAAGCTGATTGATGCCGAGACTTACGAAGCGTGAACTTCCAGACAGGTGAGTTCAGGAGTGCAACGCCAACGCATTGGATCTTTTGCGCCGATACCCCGTGAAACATGCATCGTAAGTTCGCCGAGACGAAACAGTCCGGAAACAAACTTCACGCCATAAATACTGGGCGAATAGACAGGGCCAATCAAGGGCAGGACCACCTGTCCGCCATGCGTGTGCCCGGACAACATCAGGTCATATCCGGAACGTTGAGCGAATCGATACTGGTCGGGCGAATGACTTAGCAGAATCCGGACATCACATCCAGCATCGCGCACCGCTGGCGGCGAATCTCCCATCCACGGACGTTCTGAACCTGCCAGTAGAACCTGATGATCGCCGACCTGAATGATGTCGCAGCTGCCCGTCACACATCGCCAGCCGGATGCGGACAGCGCAGCACGGATCGTTTCGTATTCAAATTTCCAGTCGTGATTTCCCAAAATAAAATAACACGGAGCAACGTCGGTCAATGGACGGAGCGTTTCCACCGCCACATCCAGCAGATCCATCTCGTCGATCAGATCACCGGTGAACACAAACATGTCCGGCTGCAAAGAAGCCGCTTTTGAAACCATGAATCGATAGAAGTCTTCACCCGGACAACCGATGAAGTGCAGGTCGGACAGATGGACAATTCGCAGTGAGCGACTCGCATGTCCTGGTTTTGACCGTGTCGGCAGATGAACTGATTTTGTGTTGATCTCCAAATGAAAGATCTCATTCCATGGCCACAGCTGTGACGGATGGCGACGAGGCCCTTTGATTCCCTCACGATGCGAATCATTAGCAGCTGTTTGAATCACATCGTGCAGTTCACGCTGATCGGCATGATGAAACTCGGCTCTGCGGAACCAGTGCCAGCGAATCATTCCCATCAACAGCGGGACGCAACCAGAGATTGTGCCAATCATCAGCCATTTCACAGCCGTCGACTGCTGAGAAAACGAAGCTCCACTGAGCAGGCTTTCGGGCGAAAAGCCCAGCAGCCATATTAAAAAAAATGGATATCCCAGAAGAGCAATATCATGCAGCGAACGAAATTTCCGCAGTGATGTGGAACGGAATGGAAGTGCATGCGACCGATTCACGACCACGACCCACCATTCGGTATGCCCTGCAACACTTAGAAATGCCAGAAGCCAGCCGGTCAGCTGTTGCATGAATTTCTCGTCCCATCCATCCACGTCCGCTTTGATTCACACATCCGCTTCGGCACTCCAGAATGAATATTCATTCGGAAAACTCGCTCTGAATCTTCCGCAATAATGGCAAAAACCTGGCAAACGCTCGCGCTCGATGACTCAGCCGATGCTTGACCACCGAACTGAGCTGACCAAACGTTAGATGATACTCGGGAATCAGAAAATAGGGATCGTAGCCAAATCCACCTTCGCCGTTCGCTTCCCGCAGGATTCGGCCTCGGCACGTGCCTTCGCAGGCCACTCGAATATGCCCTGAGGGATCTGACATCGCCACACTACAAATGTAGCCGGCACCGCGTTGTTCATCCGGCACGCCTGCCAGTTCGTCCATCAGCTTCTGATTGTTCTTTTCATCCGTCGCGTCCAGGCCACTGAAGCGAGCCGAATAAATACCAGGCGCGCCTTTCAACGCATCGACCTGCAGGCCGCTGTCTTCGCCAATGACCCAGCGATTCAGTTGACGCGCGACTTCGGACGCCTTCTTTGCGGCATTTTCGGCGAACGTAACACCGTCTTCTTCCACTTCCGGAACATCCGAAAACTGGGTCACAGGAATGACCTGAAATCCGGCGGGTGCCAGGATCTCGGAAACCTCCCGAGCCTTCTTTTGATTTCGGCTGGCGAGAACAATCGTATGTGGTGGACTCATGGAAATTGCGTGTCCGTGAAAGAAAAATCAGGAGCGCGACTGCACCGAAAGTTTCATGGCATCTCGAAAATCGGTTGACGGTTGGTAGCCCAGTTGGCGAACCGCCTTGTCGATGCTGTAGTCAAGATTCAGGCCAAGAAATTTGATTCGCGCACTGTTCAAAAGAGGAGCCTCCTGTTTTCCCAGCAGCTTCCACGTCGATTCCATCAGCTTCGCCAGAAACTTTGCGACTGGCAGCGGGACGACTTTCGACGGTCGTTTCAGACCGGCAGCATCACAGACGGTGTCGATAAATTCACGCTTGGTGACGGCTCGCGGATCGCGAATATTAAACACTTCGCCCACCACATTGTCCCGCTCTATGGCCAGCCAGATGGCTTCACAGAGGTTGCCGACGTAAGTGTTGTTCATCAGTTTGTCGACGGAGCCCAGAAACGCAAACTTGCCCGAGCGAAGTCGTTCCAGCAACCTAGGCAAAACCGTGCGATCGCGAGGCCCGTAGATGAATCCCGGACGCAGCACAACGGCGGGCAAGGCTCGCTGCTGAATGTAGTCGCAGACGAGCAGTTCCGATTCGACTTTTGTCAGCGTGTAACCATCAATTCCGACGGTGGACGGGCGAGTCGCTTCATCGGTGCCGTAATGATCGCGACCCTCATAAACGCCGAGCGAACTGATCTGAACCCACCGCTTCAGGTGTCCCGTCGCCAGCGCAGCGTCCAGCAGAGCCCGTGTGCCATCAACGTTGACGCGACGATATTCTTCGGTCGGACCCCAGTCTCCGACTTTTGCGGCGCAGTGAATCACGACCGTCACATCCTGACAGGCCGTCTTCAAGCTTTCAGGCTGATCGAGATCTCCCGTGGCCAGTTCGCATCCCCACCGACGAAGCAGCGATATGTCGGCGCCGGCACGGACAAGAGTTCGAACCTGCAGGCCTTTTTGCCGCGCCTGCTCGGCCACATGACTGCCAACGAGCCCCGTGGCACCGGTAATGAGCAGAATGTCCTGAGAAGAAAGTTGCACCAGAAAATTTCCCGCTGAGATTTCAGATTCGTTTTCGTGGCGAGGCTCGGTCTTTGGAAAAGAGCGGACTTCAAAAAGAACCACGGGCGAAGTGTAGTGCCTGCTCGGCCAACTTCGAAACCATGCCGTATTTGAATTCGGTGGGACAGGCTTCCAGCCTGTCCTCGTGCTGATTTATGATTGTCTGGCTGGAAGCCTGACCTACGAAAATGTCTGGCTGGAAGCCTAACCTACGTGAATGGCTGACGTATTCACCAACCCGTTGGCTTTTGGCTGTTCATCGTAGAAGAAATTCGCCATCAGATGTTCCGCGCAGAACAAAAGAACCAGCAGGCCCATTAACACGGGAAAGATTTCCACGCCCAACCGTCCGACTCGCACAGCCCGTTGCAGTTCGGCCACATTATGAACGACGCTGACACGTTCATTTCCCACAATTTGCAGCAGGCGATCGTCACCGATGCGCGTCAGATTGGACTCTTCGTCGCGAAAGTTAACAGCAAACACAGCCTGGTAGGGACTTCGGGATTCAAAAGGCTTCACATGATAATGGCCAGGATCGACGGCATCGGTCAGCAAAACCGATGGTTGGTCCGGAGCCACGGTATCGCGAGTCTGACGCCCTTCCGGGCGCTGCAGAAGAAACTGTTCGAATCTCTGACTGGCGGGAACGGCCAGTTCGATGGCTTCTCCGGCAATGAAATTACGTCGCATGTTGTTCGCGCCGGTGACATGCTGCAGGATCTTGTCAGCCAGCATTACAAAACTCCAGCTGACGACAAAGTTATTCCATTGACTGCCGCCTTCGCGGAGATTGTCCATCGCGGAGGCGAACAGCAGGCAGCGACCCTTGCCGATTTTTCGTTCCAGAAGCGCAGGGAAGTCGCCCGGTCCGGCAAACGACAGCAGCACGACAGCATCCTTGTTTGGTTCCACCGCCCAGCGTCGATCAAATGCGACCGTGGCCAGTTCCGTGCTGGCCGCTTCGATGTTCACAAAGTCCTTCATGATCGGATGCTGAACATTGGCGATGCGAAGATGACCGGGCTCACTTCGGAAAGGCACACTGCGGATTGGCATTGCGGGCAACAGCGACTTAGCGGCGGGCACACTCCATGCGTCAGGCTGAATGCGATTGGATCCCGCGACAACAAATACACCACCGCCGGCTTCAGCAAAGGAACGCAGTCCAGCCCAGAGCGTTTCATCCGGGCGAGAACAGTTGACGACAAAAATCGCATCGTACGTGGAGAAATTCTGCCGGCTGACCTGAGCCGTCGCCACGCTCACACATTCACAATAAGGAGTCCCCAGCCGCTCCAGTTCTTCCGGCAAAAACACGTGGCGGAAATACTGGCTCTCTTCCACGCGGTCAGAAATCAGGAGGACTCGCGGCCGTGGCCGGATCCCGCAGGAAAAATAACGCATGTTGTCATCGGGCAGCGGATCCTCAGACGTGAGCCGCACAAAGCCTTCCAGATAAGTCTGATTTCCGCCGATCCGAATGGCTGTCTGAACCTGTGCGATTCCGTTGTCGATTCGGACAATCTGTGGAGCACCAAAGCGGGCTTCGACGCCACTCTGATCCACCACGATGGTTTCAATGGTGGTCACCGTGGGCGCACCGACAGTGTTCGAGACGTTCATGGTCAGCACAAGATCGCGACCTGCCACAGTGGTTTCGTCCGACAGTCGTAATCGCGACACGGCCAGATTGATGGGCTGAGGTGCTGAGACGTCAACCAGATAAATCTGCAGCCAGTCGAACTGTTTTAAAAGGTCGGCAATGCCGCTTTCGTCCGGTTCGTGCCAGGCCGTTTTTGAGAAGTCACTGAAGACGTAGATCTCGCGCGCGAAGAAGTCTGCAGAGCCGCCCGTTCCTGATTCTTCCTGAACTCGTTTTCGATCATCGACCTGAGCCAGAATAGCATTCTTCAGGCGACGATTAAGCGTGTCGGGCACCGCTGTCGTCTCGAGAGTGCTCAGCCGCGCACCGGCCCCGGCGAGATCGGCCTGGAAGATAATGTCATCATCGATTCCGGCGCCCGACACGGCCGCTCGACTGCTGGCCGGAAAGCTGCCCAAGTGCGTTTTGATCGCGTCGCGTGCGTATTCCAGCCGGGTTTTATTCTCGTGGCGATACTTCATGCTGTAGCTCGTGTCGACGAGAAACACTGCGGCGACCGGGATGTTTTCGGTGGTCTCGGGTCGCGGTGATGTCAGCTCCGCACGGACTCGCACGCCCCACGGAACACCCACACTCAGCAATGCTGCCAGAAGTCCGCCGATCACACACCAGAGCCGGATCCGTCCGTGTTTTTCGCGAGCTTCGAAGGAGGCTGCAGAATGAGCCGATTGAACTTTCGTCAGCCAGAAATAAACCCCGACGGCTCCGAGGCCGGCGATCGCAAGCGCCGTCCATTCCCACCAGCGAAGTCCATATCGCGCTGCCGGGAGCGACGGCCGAGCGATGGTGAGCACCAGCACGGCGATCAGCAACGAACGGAGGAGCAGCAGCAGCAGATGGCGAAGCTGCATGCGGCGAGCGTTCGAGGGTTGTCGGGCCTTGAGCAGACGCAGTGCGGGGAACTCAATCCTTTTCGGCTTTGCGCGCATGACCATGTGCAGGATGATCGGCACAGCGGCCAGCACCAATCCAATCATCAGACTGGCATTGATCAGCGTCATTCAAAAACCTGGTTCATCATGTTGCGGCAACAGGATACAAGCGTTGAATGATACCGCTCGCAGCGTGTGAGTGACAAGCCGATGAGCATGGTGGCGGCCAGAGTGCTCCGGAAGCGCTCATTTCAAAAATCAAAAATCAACCCCTCGCCTCATTGATACGGGGCACGTTGGTGACACATAGGCGACACAGTCCGCTTGCAAAGTCGGTGGCTTTCTGTCATCGTTCCAGGAGTGGTTTGCGACGTCCCCTGGCAGGTTCTGAATCCTGATGGGAATCGCGGCTCGATTTCGGTCGCTATCACCCAAACACTGGTTTCGCTCGGTCGCCCGTTGCGTCGTTGAACATGAACGAAACACACAAACGTAAAGTGGACACCCGAGTTGTCGTGGAGACTCCCGAGGGCGTTGACTTTCAGTTTGTCATCGCTGGCCCGGGGACTCGTGCCTACGCATGGTTCCTGGATGGTCTCATAAAATTTGGGATCCTTGCTCTGGCCGGAACCGTCCTGTCTGTTCTTGGCGTATTTGGGGAGGCCGGGGCGAATGTGGTTCAGGGGCTGATGCTGCTGGCCGGTTTTTTGATGGACTGGTTCTACGGCAGTCTGTTTGAATCCTGGATGAACGGTCAGACGCCCGGAAAAAAATCGGCTGGGCTGCGCGTTGTCCGTACGAACGGAACCCCCGTTGATCTGACTAGTGCTATCGGTCGGAATTTCCTGCGCACCGCCGACATGCTGCCGTTTTGCTACACTGTCGGGCTGATCTCCATGCTGATGACACGCCGCATGCAGAGGCTTGGCGATCTTGTGTTTGACACAATGGTCATTGACGAGCGTCGGGAATGGATCAGCCGCACGGCCGGTCTGACTGCGACAGTGGAGCCGCTCGTTCGATCTGAATGTCCACGACGATTCAGCGTTCCGGATCGTACTTTGTCTGTGATTGAGCGCCTGTTTGAACCAGATCGAATTATTTCTGACGCTCGCCGTGAAGAAATCGCTCGTCCGTTGAGCGAAGCACTTCGCGCCCGCCTGGGTTATCAGGATCCTGCCCCTGATCCGCGAAATCCGCACACTTTTTTTCAGGCTCAGGGACGGAAACACACTCAGTTTATCCTGCGAGTTTTGAAGACGTTTTCTGATGATCCGGAAGGAGCACCAGCAGCGAAAAGTGTAGCTCAAAGCAGTCCTGCGGCCGTGGCGAAAAAGCAGCTGCCGGATCACCGATCCGCTCGCCGGGTGGCCACACGAAAATCGAGCTCTCTGGCAGAATCCGCGGACGACGAGATTGTGGATGTGGACGGGGAAGAGTTCTTTCACGCGATCCCGAATCCTGAGTCGGGAAGCAGTGGTTCCCGAAATCCCAGCGGAGGGTCCGCGTCGTGAATCGCGAACGATTTATCCGGGATCGCAGGCAGGACTGGCAGCAGTTTGAATCGCTTGTTGCTCGCTTGAAGACTACTCGACAGTCGAAATGGGCAAACGGAGACGTGACGGCGCTGTCGCGACTGTATCGGTCCATTTGTTATGACCTGTCCCTGGTGCAATCACGTGAATGGGGGGCACGGCTTGAGCAGTATCTGAACGACCTTGTCGCCCAGGGACACAATTGTCTCTATCGCTCACCGCCTCAGTCCGTACGTTCGGTGTGGGATTTTTTTGCTGTCGGATTTCCGCAGTTACTGCGTCGCCGTTACAAGCCCTTTCTGCTGGCATTGGCGTTGTTCCTGGTGCCGCTGCTGGCATCAGTCTGGGTTGGCTACGCACGGCCGGAGCTGGCTGAACTGGTGGCCGGGAAAGAGCAGATTGACCAGGCCATCGAAAGTTACAGCAAGGACATGTACACGTCTGCTGATTCACGCTATTCCGGCGAACGCAGCCGGATGTTCGGATTCTACGTCAACAACAACACGGGGATTGCCTTCAAAGCGTTTGCCATGGGTGTGTTGGTGGGAATTGGAACCTGCTACGTTCTGATCACCAACGGAATTTCGATTGGGATCATCAAAGGCGCGATTCTGGCCGAGGGCAATCCGACAGCAGACAACTTCTTCAGCTTCATTATTTCGCATGGAGCGTTTGAGCTGACTGCGATCGTCATTGCGGGCGCCGGCGGGCTTGTGCTGGCTCAGGGAATACTCATGCCCGGCCAACGGACTCGCGGCGATTCGGTCAGATTTCATGGAACGGAAGCATTGAAGCTGGCGCTGGGCGCCGGCGGGATGCTGTTCGTTGCGGCGATGCTGGAAGGCTATTTTTCACCGCTGCCAATTCCTTCGATCATCAAGTACAGCGTTGGGTCGTGTCTTTGGCTGCTCGTCGTTGTTTACCTGACCGTGTCTGGCCGGGAGCGAACAACATCATGAAAGTGGAAGAGTGCATTGTGTCTGTCGAACGCCGCACTTTTGGCGGTTGTCTTGACCTGGCTTTTGTGTTTGGCAGGGAGTTTGCGGGGCCGCTGTTTCGGCTGTGGCTTTTGTGCGCGATTCCGTCGTGTGCGGTTGTCTGGCTGATCGTGTCGCGTACGACCGACATGCTGATTCCTTCGATCATGGTGTTTATGTTCTTCAGTGCGATCTTCAATTCTCTGCTGGTGGCCTGTATGGGGCCGCAGGTTTTTGGAGTTCCCATTTCTGTACGTGCGGCGGTTCGGGCGTGGCGCCATCGATTCTGGAGTTGGCTGCTGCTGACCTTTGTGACTCGCGTGTTTCAGTTTCTATCCGGATTCTGCCTGATCTTCCCCAGCGTTTTTGTTACCGCTTTCGCAGGGCATGTTCCGGAGGTCCTGTTACTGGAACAGGCAAAACTGAACTCCGTGATTACTCGTTTGAACTGGTTATCCGGCGGCGGTGGATATAGCCGAAATGTCGGACGCGTCGCGGCCCTCTTTGCTTACTGGGCGGTCATGTCGTTTGGAATGTTTTTGCTGATGGATTTTTTGTTGACCGTACTCTTCAACCGACCCATCTTTTTTGGCATCGTCTTTGAAGACAGTCGAGACGGGCAGGATGTTTTTCTTCAGCTGACTCATGATGACCCGGCATTTCTGACAACCGTTCAACTGGCCATGTGGCTGCCTTATCCCATCATTCGCCTGACATGGTTCTTCTGTTATCTCGACCAGCGGATTCGCAACGAGTGCTGGGATCTGCAGCTGCAGTATCGCGCTGAGGCCGTTCGCCTGGAGGAGCTGGCATGAGGATGTTCGACCTTCAGCCGATCCGACCGTTGCTTTCTGTCTGCCTCGGTTTATTGCTTCTGGTATACCTTACATCGGGAATTGGTCCTGCGCAGGGCATGACAATGCAGCCGCTTGCCATGCAGGAGGGTTCGCTTCTTTCGGACGACGCCATTGACAGTGTGGGCGAGCAGGTGATGAACGGAAACGAATTCCGTTCTGTGCGACGCCGGGTTCTGGAACAGTTGCCGGAGGTGGATGTCGACAAAGGATTCTTGTGGAGTTCTCTTGGATGGTTCGGTGACCGACTTGGGGATGTGTTCGGCGCGATTTTCGATTTCTTCCGCTGGCTGTTCAGCGGTCTGCGGTCTCCATCGGCGGGTTCAGTGCCGCCCGCATCACCCAGCACGGCGAGCGAGTTTGGCGACTTTTCGCAGTTGTTGCCTGCTCTGGCGATTGTTGCAATAGTGGCCGTGCTGATTGTGATCATCGCCATGGTGATAAAATCCGTGGATGCGAAGAAGCAACGCAAGGACAGTCTGCTGAGCGATCTGGCGGATGTGCTTTCGGATGTCGTAACGCCGCCGGGAGAGTTGGCTGCGTCGACTTATGAATCCCGTGCGATTGCCCTGGCGTCAGATGGGAATTATCGGGCTGCGATTCGGGAACTACTGCTGGGGAACATGAGTTGGATCGAACGAGCCGGCCTGATTCGTTATCGAAAAGGTTTGACGAATCGGGACTATCTGCGAGCGGTCTGGCGTCGTCAGGACAAACGCAATGCGTATTTGACCACGGCGTCTCAGTTTGAATTTGTGTATTTCGGTCGGCGGACGCCGACGTCGGAAATGTTTCAACTTTGTCTGGCCAGTTTTCGGGGAGCCTTCCATGAAGAAGAAACGCCGACTGCTGCAGTCTGATTTGTTCTGGGGGCTTGGAGCAGCCTTGCTGGTCCTGCTGCAGTTCTGGTGGCTGCCCGGTGAAGACGGGGCTGCGGCGGACAGCTACAGCACGACTGTCGATGGAAAGCTGGGACTGTTTCGAACTCTGAACGAACTGTTTCCTGTTGTGGAACGCGATGCAATCAAAGTGGCGCCGGACGAACCGGCCACGATGATTTTGATTGCACCGGATCGCTATCCCAATGAAGAGGAACAGCAGCAGCTTTACGAATTCGTTTACAACGGCGGCGATCTGCTGTTTGCCCCTAACTGGCTGAGTCGCGACTGGACCGACCCTCCAGGTGCAGGACCGTCCGTTTCTATTCCCAGTTTAGGCATTAAGTTCGATTACCGCCCCGACACGGACGTCGCCACCGCAAGCTCTCTCATAGTGACTCCCGGACCAGCAACCTCGTCGAACCCGGCGACTGCGTCTGCGGATCCTGTAGACGGCATAGCGGAAAAAACAATGCCCGATGCTTCGAATGAAGCATCGAAAAATGACGCATCGGAAAAGGTTCCCGTCGATCCGACCGCAACACCCGTTGCTCCAGCTGTCCCGGCGACGGTTGAAGAGGATAAACCTCATGGCGAAGAGATTACTGCGACAAGCTCACTGGTGAATGAGGCGGTGAATTTTCTCAGCACGGCGACCCTGATTCTGCCCATACATCTGACAACAGAAGCCCTTGTGACCTCGGCCGGCGGCGAAGTGCAGGCGGCCACATGGACGATGGGTTACGGGCGAGTCCTTGTTTGTTCAAGTGCCGATTTGTTCTCGAATCGGAGCATGCTTTTTAAGGGGTCACGCAGGCTGGCTGTGCGTCTGGTGGAGCGTTGCGCCGCGAATACGGAAAGCGAACTGGAAACGTACGAGCCGAAGATTGTGATCAGCGAATATTTTAATGCGAGCGATTCGTTTCAAAATACCGGAATTCTGTTCAGCCCGGCCCTGCGGATCGGAACACTGCAGCTGCTGCTGGTGGCCGTGCTTGGAATCTGGATGGCGTTTCATCGCTTCGGCCCGGCTATCGAAGTCACAAATGCGCAGCGACGAACCCTGACAGAGAGTGCTCAAGCTGTCGGCAACCTGCAATATCGTCTGTCCGACGGGGGCGTGGTGGTCAACGGTTATATGGACTACATCAGCAGTCAACTGCGGCGTCGCTATGGAAGCCTGTTGCGACTTGACCAGCATGATCTGATCGCCAGTCGAACCGGGCTGGATGTTCAGGAAGTCCGCGACAGTCTCAATGAGGCTCGGCAGATGGCGGATGCTCCGCAGGTGTCTCGGGCAAAAGCGGCCAGCATGCTTCGCTGGCTGGCAAAGCTGCAGCAGCGACTCTCCGGAAATCGCGGCTCACCGTAAATGTCTTCGAACAGGCGCCGCGATTTGGCGGCAACAGGCGCGGCGAAGCTGACACGTTTCGTATTTTTCGTTCTTCTTCAACTGTCATCACCGACTGTAAAATCACCAACTGTAATAAGTGCGTCTACTATGGAACTGAGCGAAGTTAAGCGGCTGTTCGACGATGTTGTTGAGCAGATTGGAAAGGTCATCATTGGCCAGATCGACCTTGTCGAGGGGGTTGTCATTGCCCTGTTCGCCGAGGGCAGTGTTTTGATCGAAGGTCCGCCAGGGCTGGGAAAAACACTGCTGGTTAATGTGTTGTCAAAAACGGTGTCCTGCCAGTTTCGCCGAGTGCAGTTTACGCCCGACCTGATGCCCTCGGATCTGACCGGGCACAGCATTTACGACATGAAACAGCAGGCGTTCAGTTTTAATCCCGGACCCGTTTTTACAAACATCCTGCTGACCGACGAAATCAACCGTTCTCCTCCCAAGACACAGTCGGCGCTGCTGGAAGTGATGCAGGAACAGCAGGTCAGCGTAGACGGAAAAACGCACATTCTGCAGCGGCCGTTTCTTGTCATCGCCACTCAGAATCCCATTGAACACGAAGGCACCTATCCGCTGCCGGAAGCTCAGGTGGACCGCTTTATGTTCAAGCTGCTGGTCGACTATCCGCCTCCGGCCGACGAAGTGGAAATCCTGCAGCACTATGCGTCCGGAAAAGATCCGCGGCGTCTGGGAGACTTTGATCTGAAGACGGTCCTGACGACGGAAGATGTGCTCATGATTCAGCAGGTCGTGAAGCAGGTGATTGTGGAACCGAAAATTTTGAAATACATCGTCGATATTCTCGATGCATCCAGAAAATGGGGTTCTGTCACCCTCGGCCCCAGTCCGCGTGCCGGAGTCAATCTGTTGTTGGCATCACGAACAATGGCGGCCAGTCGTGGACGCGATTTCGTGACCCCGGATGACGTGAAGGAACTGGTTCCCTGGGTCCTGCGGCATCGGCTGAGACTGCGGCCGGAAGCGGAGCTGGAAGGCAGCACGCCGGATGAAACCATTCGGGCGATTCTGGACAGCGTGGAGGCTCCGAAGTCATGATCCCGACTCAGCGACTTGTGCTGATTGCTGCGGTTCTTTCGTTGCCGCTGATGACGGCCGGACTGAACCGTTCCGCGGCAGACGTCGCTCTGCTGCTGAACCTTGTGTTGGTCGCCGTGGCCTGCGTAGATTTATTGATCAGCCCCAATCCGAGTGCGCTGGCCATTCATCGGGACGTTTCGGAGGTGCTCAGCGTCGGTGCGTCCAACCCGGCCACGTTGACGGTTCGCAATCGGTCGCGCGTTCCGCTGGCGATCACACTGCACGACGATCCGGGAGTCCTTTGTGAAACGGACCGGTTGCCGCAAACCGTCCTCGTGGGACCTGGGAAAGAGACAATCGTTCATTATGCAGTCCGGCCCAATCGACGCGGTGCCTCGGAGATGCCAGCCGTGCATCTTCGCTATCGGACTCGCCTGGGTCTGTGGATGCGTCAGCAGATTCGCCCGTTGAAAACGCCCATTCGGATCTATCCGGATATTCGAGCCGTGTATCGTTATGAATTGATGGCTCGCCAGAATCGCCTTTCGGAAATTGGCGTGCGGATGGTTCGAATGCCGGGCCAGGGACGTGAATTTGAGCGACTTCGTGAATTTCGATACGGTGATGAAATTCGCCAGATTGACTGGAAGGCCACCGCTCGCCAGCGGCAGCTGATCAGTCGAGAATTCAATGTCGAACGGAATCAGAACATCGTGATTATGGTCGACTGCGGTCGCTTCATGCGAAATGAGACCGAAGGCATTTCGTATCTCGACCGAGCCCTGAACTCGGCCATCATGCTCAGCTACATTGCGCTTGGTCAGGGCGACAATGTTTCCCTGCTGGCGTTTTCGAACAAGATCGAACGATTCATCAGGCCAGTGCGGGGCAAGCCGGGGATTCAGTCCATTCTGCGATCCACTTATGACATTCAGGCGTCGACGAACGTCTCCGACTACAGCATGGCGCTTGAGTATCTGACACGAGTGCAGCGGAAACGCGCCTTGATCGTGCTCATCACATTTGTCACCGACGAACTTCAGCTGCGGGTCATTGGTGAAAACCTGAAGCTGCGGTCGTTGCCGTATCTGCCCCTGTGCGTTGTGCTGCAGGATGTCGGACTGCGAGCCATGGCGGACCGCGTGCCGGAGACCGATCTGGACGCCTACCACACGGCCGCGGCGGCTCAGGTTCTGACCGGCCAGTCGCATGAGGCCGCGTCTCTTCGGGAAGCCGGCATTATGCTGATCGATACGCCACCGGACCTGCTGACTGAGAAACTCATCAACGAGTATCTCAGTATCAAAGCACGCAACCTGATGTAGCAATCGAATTTTCGATTTTTGATTTTCGATCTGAAATTTTAGATTTTAAATTTCAAATGTCATGGCACTGCGTCAGTTTCGCAGATGCTGTGGGCGATCAGCTGGCACGCATCACAGCTTGTGCGGGGCCGAGATGGCCGGAGGTGAATTCGGCGAGCAGAGAATAGACCGTGTCTTCGGTGATGTGAGTTTCCGGCGACGTTTCATGGATGACTCGCAGCAACGCACACAGTCGGGACATGCGCGCCGCATTGCCCACGGAAGTCAGCGAAATTGCCCGCACCGCCGATTCGTCCACGCTGAATTCGCGGATTGCCTGATGCCCGATCAATGAACGCACAAAATTGGAAGATTCAGTCGTGTCCAGATCCGACAGCAGCACCGGCACCAGCGCGTCACCGTTGAACTCCGCGGGAAGCGGACTGTCAGAAGCCAGCAGTACCGTCAACATGCTGCTGCACTGGGTGCTCATGGCTTTCAGGATTCGCAGGAGCATGCTCAGATCGCCGGCCGCCCGATGAAAATCGTCCAGCAGCGCCACGGTCTGAATTCCACAGCGAGCCCGTCCGCAAAGTTCGTCACGCAGCAGCGTCAGAATTTCGTGCCGACGCATGGTTGGTTTCGTTCGGACCGCAAGGCCTTCGACAACCTGCCGCAGCGCCGATTCTTCGTCTATTCCGCTCAGCGTCAGAGAAACCACCATGGTGCCGGTGCGAGTGATTTCTTCCTGGAGTCTGGAAAGGATTCGCGAACGACCACTGCCGTCCGGGCCCCGGACGAGCCCCAGAGGTTCGTGATTTTCAACGATGTACAGAAGACGGCTGAGGGCTTCGAGGTGAACTGAACTGTCGAAGAACCATTCTGGCTGCGTCTTCTGTCCGAACATTTCGGAATCCTCCGGTCTCGTGGTAAGGAATCTGTTGCTTGTGACAAAGGTCCGAAGACCGTCTCCCTGCTACAATCGGCAGAATCAGCGTGATTGATCCAGACAAATCGTGGTAATCTGCGGCTGGCTCAGAACTGGCAAAAGGAAACTCTGAGTCACCTTGCCACTTCGGCCACTTGACAGTCGCGTCGGCAACTCATGCAATTCGCCCATCTTTTAGTCTCTCCACGTGTTCACGGTCCCCAATTCCATGTCAGAACTGACCTATCGTTCCGCCGGCGTCGATCTTGAACTGTACGAGCAGGGCATGCAGAAGCTGCCGAAGCTGATGCAAAAGACATTTACTCCAGGAGTTATGGAGCTTCCGGGAGGCTTCGCCGGGCTGTTTCGCCTCAACGCGGAAAAGCAGTGGAAAGACCCAGTGCTGGTCTCTGGCACCGACGGCGTGGGCACGAAAATCAAGGTTGCGATTCACGCCGGCAGATATAACACGATCGGGATCGACCTGGTCGGCATGTGTGTCAATGACTGCCTGTGCCTTGGGGCTCATCCATTGTTTTTCCTCGACTACGTCGCGCTCGGCAAGGACGACCCAAATCTCCTTGAACAACTGGTCAGCGGCGTCAGCGATGGCTGCTGCCAGGCTGGAGCCGCTCTGCTCGGCGGCGAAACGGCCATCATGCCTGACCTCTATGCCGCTGGTGATTTTGACATGGCGGGCTTCTGCGTCGGCGTTGTAGAACGTGAAGATCTTGTCGATGGTCGGTATCGAGTTGTCCCCGGGGATGTTCTGATCGGCGTGCCTTCGTCCGGCTTTCATTCCAACGGATACAGCCTTGTTCGAAAGGTCGTGTTTGAACACGCGGGCCTGAATGTCAATGATGCTGTTGCGGAACTTGGAATGACCGTGGGTGATGCGTTGCTCACGCCAACCCGAATTTATGCCGACGTCGTCGCCGCTGCCAGAAAAGCGGCCGGTAAAGGCAATATTCACGCCATCGCGCATATCACCGGTGGTGGCATCGCAGACAACTATGAACGAGTTCTTCCAAAGCATGTGCAGGCGGTTGTGAATCGTTCGGCGTGGAAAATCCCTGCCGTCTTCGAATGGCTGCAGAGGCTGGGAAATGTGGCCGAACAGGAAATGTTCAACGTCTTCAACATGGGCATCGGCCTGATCCTGACGGTGCCGGCGGCTGTGGCTGACAAGGTTCAGGCCGCCTGTTCCACGCCCGAATATCCGGCGTTTCGGCTGGGTGAAGTGCGGGCTCAGGACGCCGAAGAGCCGACCGTGCTTGTGGATGTCAATAAATCCGGGAGCGATGATCCGTCCGAAACCCACTCGTCTCAAGGTTACGGAAAATAGGTTAAACAAAAACAGCCGCCGATGTTCCATTTGAACCGGAACGCCGGCGGCTAAGAGTTCATGGCTTGAAATGTTGAGCAACGTTTTAAGAACGCGACTCGAAAGTCGGCATGATCAGATTATGGGATGATCAGAATCAGGCCGGCGATGGTTGCAACTTCCACAAGAGTCGCTTCTTCGTTGAATGGAATCTGGTAGTGCTTCTTCGGAGCACATTCGCCTGGGCGGTAGTAGCCCAGATCATACTCCCGTGAATGCACCGGATGCAAAGCCATCTGATAAGGCAGGCCCACCAGTTGCCCGGCGAAGCGGCCTGTGGAGGCGAATGGCTGAACGATCGGATGATACGTGTGGCCGTAGCGTTCCAGCGAAGGGTCTTGAAAGTACAAAGGGTAGTGCCAGAAGTTTGTGGGTGCCCACTGATAAACTGTCGGGCTGGACTGACGGGCCTGATACTCACCGTTGTCGAACTGCGAATCAAAGTCTTCTGGCAACTGATCACGCTTGATGTTTTTCAGAGCGTAGCTGAGCGTCGGTTTGATTTCGCGAATATCGGTTCGCAGACGGCTGGGGGCCGCTGAGGAAGCATCACCGTCGGAATCTGATGCCTCCTGCGCGGCCGCTTGTTCAATGTCCGATGCGAAGACTGCGATTGGAGCGGCATCATAGAAATCCGGTCCTTCTTCATATTCAACAGCTCCGTGGCCCATCAAACGACCGGGTACAGAAGCCAGTTTTTGAAGGTGCCGTTTTTGTTCACTCTGCTGTTCAGCCTGGTTGCGCGACATCATGCTGCTGGACCGTTCCCGCCACCAGTCTCCGACAGAACCGTTCGGTGAAGTGACAATACCGCCGGACAGCACATAATCCATGCGAGCCGAAAGACCTTCGTCAATCCTTTCGGAGCGGCTGTATGCGGGGCTGGATTCTCCAACAATCTGCTGCTTTGCCTGAGCGGCAATTTCTGGTGCCGACGTCGGCCGAGTCGCTGGTTGCCGATCGACAGCTGCAGGCTGAACTGTGGTGGTGTTAGCCAAAGTCTGGTCAAAGAACAGATCTTCAGTTGGCACTTCGGCTAAGGCGGAAACCGCACGGACCGGAGATACACGACGAACAGGCGCCTTCGAGGCTGACTCATTTGATGTGGCCGAGGAACGGTAGGCGGTACGTCCGGCCGACGTACCGCGTCTGGCGGGCTCATCCCCTGAAGCGGCGGAGGCAAGCGTCAGCAGAGCCAGACCTGCGAGACCAGCGTCTCGCAGGGATCGGGCAATGATGCCAGCCGGGCTGCCTTCAGTCTTTAGGAGCATGCTCCACAGAGTAGTTTGGCGCTTCCTGAGTGATTGCGATGTCATGTGGATGGTTCTCCCTAACCGATGCCGCTGAAATCTCGATGAATCGAGCTTTCTCTCGCAGATCCCGGGTCGTCCCGACTCCGACATAACCCATGCCGGAACGAAGACCACCGGTCAACTGGAACATCAACGACTGCAGAGCTCCCTTGTAAGGAACTCGGCCTTCCACACCTTCCGGAACCAGTTTTGACTGGTCGCCCGAAGTGACATGGCCCTGCCGATAACGTTCACTGCTGCCATTCATCATCGCTCCCAGCGATCCCATTCCTCGGTAACGCTTGAAGCTTCTGCCCTGGAAGAAAATCATCTCACCAGGACTTTCATCGACACCCGCCAGCAGACCGCCGACCATCACAGTCCACGCTCCGGCAGCAAGTGCCTTTGTAATATCTCCGCTGAAGCGAATTCCGCCGTCAGCGATAATTGGAATCCCACTCCCCTGGAGAGCTTTGGCAGCATTTGCCACTGCGCTCAGCTGCGGAACACCGATTCCGGAAATGATTCTTGTTGTACAGATCGACCCAGGACCAATCCCAACCTTAACCGCATCTGCTCCAGCATCCGCCAAAGCCCTTGCGCCTTCTTCGGTTGCGATATTTCCTGCAATCACATCAATCGACAGTTGCTGCTTGATGGCACGAACAGTCTCGATCACATTTCGAGAATGGCCATGTGCACTATCAACAACCAGGACGTCAACACCCGATTCCACCAATCTGGCCGCTCGTTCGAGATCAAAAACTCCGACGGCAGCACCAACCCGCAAACGACCGCGCGAATCCTTGGACGCTCGCGGAAATTGCAGGTTTTTATCAATGTCACGGATCGTGATCAGACCCTTCAACTGATAATCATCGTCCACGAGCAGCAGTTTCTCGACTTTGTTTTGCAGAAGAATTCTTTCCGCTGCTTCCAGAGTCGTGTCTTCCGGTGCCGTAACCAGATTGTCCTTCGTCATGACTTCCGAAACAGGGCGATCTTTTGATTCGAGAAATCGAAGATCGCGGCGAGTCAGAATTCCCACCAGCCGTCCATTTACCGTGATCGGAACGCCCCCGATGTTTCGCTCGTCCATCAACCGGACGGCTTCTCCGGCAGGCGTTTCCGGAGGCAGTGTGACGGGGTCGACAATCACCCCATGTTCACTTCGTTTTACGCGATCGACCTGCATCGACTGCTGCTCGATTGTCATGTTCTTGTGAATGATCCCAATGCCGCCCAGCTGAGCCATGGCGACGGCCATCTCACTTTCTGTAACGGTGTCCATCGGGCTGCTGATCATCGGCAGATTCAGACTGATATTGCGGGTTAGATGCGAACTGATGTCAACCTCTGAAGGCACCACTTCGCTATATCCAGGTTCCAGAAGGACGTCGTCAAACGTCAGTCCGCGGTAGACGATGCGATCCTGCATGATGATTCTCCGTTCTTAATTGTGCGATATTCGGGGGAGGCTGAATGTCAGGTGTCAGAATTTCAAATCTCGGCAGTCAGCGGTTCGTGCTCTGCTTCGATCTCGATGGGGCTGCCCTTCTTCTGGATCGTTGCGAGAATGTGGTTCGACAGGCGAATCAAAGTGGCGACGTCCATGTTCTCGGCACGATCTTCCGAGGTGTGGCCCAGCTCGCCGAGCATCACATCGATCTCGCCCTTTTCCAGTTCCTTGCGATACAGGGCCACCAGGACACTGCGGATAAACTTGCGGCGAAGAGTAAACGCGCGGCGAAGAAAATCCTGGAAGAACTTCCGATCTACGATTCGATCGGCCTTCTCCTGATCGCGCCAGATGCTGATGATCGCCGAGTCCACTTTAGGACGCGGCCAGAAGACATTTGGCCCCAGCCGGCGAAGAATTCGGACGGTACCCTGCGACTGAATCCAGGCCGACATGGCGCCGTACTTTGAAGTGCCCGGCTCCGCCTCCATCTTCTCCGCCAGTTCCCACTGAATGGTGCAGATCATTCGCTCCCACGGCAGGTCCGACGCGATGATGTTGGAAATCACCGGCGTCGCAACACTGTACGGCAGATTGGAGACCAGTTTCAGGCGACCACCCGGGATCGACGCGACGTGATGCCGGATGACGTCGCAGATATGCGGGTCAAGCGTATTCTTGTTCTTCAAAACGTCGCTGTTGATCAGTGTCACATTATTGCACCCTTCAACAGCTTCCGCAGCAAGGGCCGACATGTTCTTGTCGATGTCGATCGAAATGACTCGCCCGGCCTGCTGAGCCAGAAAGGCGGTCATCCCGCCAGTGCCCGATCCGACTTCCAGGGCTACATCGCGAGGATCCAGTTCGGCGGCTCGCACAGCAAACTCAATCAGATTCACATCGATCAGAAAGTTCTGGCCCAGATCTCCGCGCGGGTTAATGCCGTGCTGCTGAAACAGCGACATCAGAAAGGACCGCGTTTGACGTTGTACGTCTCTCATTGGGGAGGAGGACTTTCCTGATTCAATGCCGTGCTGGCATTCATCGAGATACCGGGGGAGACAGAAATTCCACCGCCAAAGGCAAAACCACTTCCAGACTGGAGCGCTGACAACCGTCGCTCCAGAAGGTGATCGACGTACTTGCCGAGAATGTCGTTCTCAATATTCACCACATCATCCACAGCCATGCCTCCGAGAGTCGTCACCTGCAGTGTGTGAGGAATCAGGGCGACCGAAAAACGATCGCTGGTGACATGGACGACTGTGAGACTAATGCCATCAATGGCCACGGAGCCCTTCGGGACCATCAGTCGCAATTGTTCCAATTGCGGCGAGAACCACATGTCGATCCATTCGCCGCTGCGAACAATCTCAGACACGTTTGCGACTCCGTCGACATGCCCCTGAACGAAGTGACCGCCGAGGCGTGCGTTCGCCGCCAGTGAACGTTCCAGATTGACTCGACTGCCGACCTGAAACCGACCCAGATTGGTTTTGGAGAGCGTCTCTTCGCCCGCTTCGAAGTCCACCTGTCCGTGATGGATCGCCACAACGGTCAGGCAGCAGCCGCAAATCGAAATGCTGTCACCCAAAGCCACCTCGGACGCCGCAAAACAGCTGGCATCCGGTGCGATTGACAAGCGCAGCCCAACCGGAAGTGAGGCGATTTGCCTGACAGTCCCCTGTCCTTCCACGAGGCCGGTAAACATAGTAAGCCGACTTGTCTGCAACGAGAATGCACTTTTCAGTGCAGAAGATGACCCGGGAGCCCACGAATTACGACTGCCTTCGATCGTTGCATGTTGATTTTATCAGATGCCGCAAAGATTGCACCTTACCGCTCCAAAGTTTCCGAACTGCGGCGATTTCTCGCCGCAGGCGGCGAAAGTTTTCAGTTTTCAACGTACGCCTGTCGGCTGACGGGTAAACGAATTCTGCCCAATTCCTTGTCCGTGAGTGCTTACCAGGAGGCCTCCCCTTTAAGTCGGGTCAAACGATTTAAGTCGGGTCAAACGAGGAACTCTTACATATCCGGCTCGGCGTCGATTGTGACGGCGATGGATTTGAAGGCGGGAGTTTTTGAGAGCGGGTCGACGGCGGACGGGACGAGCACATTCGATTCGGGATAATACATCGCCACGTTGCCCGCTCGAATGTCGAACTCACGCACCAGAATGTATCGCATCTCGCCCGTTTCGCTGCGAATGCGAACTCGCTGATCGACTGTTAATCCCATGCGAGAAATATCGTCACTGTTCATCAAAATGACATCGCGACGTTCCTGGCCACGGTAGAGATCCTCCTCATCGTAGACAACGCTGTTAAACTGGCCTTCCGACCGCATTGTCATCAGACGCAGCTGCCCGTCGCTCACGAAACTTTCCGGCAGGCGAGTCGCGTGGAACTTTGCCTTGCCCGTCGAGGTCGGAAATTTGTAATCCATCACGGCTCGACCGGGCACGTGAAATTCCTTCTTCGTCGTGTCCATCGTCTTCATGTCTTCATAGCCTGGGATCAGATCGGCAATCAGCTCACGAATTGCCTGATGGCTTTCCAGTTTGGACCAGTCCAGCCGGCTGTCGCCCGCAAAGACTTTTTGTCCGATCTCCGCCAGAATTGAAACCTCACTGCGCGCATTGCTGTGCCGCGACGGGCCACCGTCGCTCATCCGCACGTAGCTGAACATCGATTCCTGAGTCGTCGTTTGCGGCTCTTCGTCTCGCGGCAGTACCGGCAGAATAAACGTTTCTTCCCCGGTTCCCCACGCGTGTCCGGTGTTCAGAGTGGTGGACATGTAGACGACCGTTTTGATCTTCTGCATCGCATCAAACGCGCGCCGCGCGTTTGGATTGCTGCCATACAGATTGCCGCCCAGCAACAAAGCGAAGTCCATCTTCCCGGCATACGCGGCGTCCATGCAGGCCATCGTGTCAAAGCCGGGCGATTTGGGTGCTTCAATCCCCAGCGTCTTTTCGTATCGCTCCAGCATGTTCTGCTTCAGCGCCGGCGTGACGCCGACCGTGCCCAGTCCCTGCACGTTACTGTGCCCGCGGATTGGCATCAGGCCTGCGTGAGCCCGCCCGACCATCCCACGCAGCAACGCGAGATTGGCGATCGCATGCACACTGCGAGTCCCATGCAGATGGTGGGTGATGCCCATGCACCACGAAATTACGACGTTCTTTGCCTGACAGTATTGATCGGCGATTTTGCGAATCACATCCCGCTCAATGCCGCTCTGTTCAATAATCGAAGCCCATGTGGTAGCCGACACTTCCTTCACAAAATCATCAAAGCCTTCGGTGTGCTGTTCGACAAACCGGGCATCATGTCCGCCGCGTTCGATGACGTCTTTTGCAATCCCGGTCAGCAGCGCAAGATCACCGCCAATGTGAGGCTGAATATAGTCGCTGGCGATCTCCGTGCCGAACAGCAAACTGCGCACATCACTGGGGACGCGAAAGCTGGTCAGCCCAAGTTCCTTCAGAGGATTGATCACAATAATTTTGCCGCCCTTGCGACGAATCTCCATCAGAGATCGCATCAGACGAGGATGATTGGACGAAGGATTGGCGCCGATCAGAAGATAAAGATCGGTCTGCTGCAGATCTTCCAGACGAACCGTGCCGGCTCCCGTACCGATTGACATTCCCAGACCAACGCCGCTGGCCTGATGACAGAAGTACGAACAGTTGTTGACGTAGTTTGTGCCAAACAAACGGGCCAGCATCTGAAACAGAAACCCGGCTTCGTTGGAGGCCCGCCCGCTTGCGTAGAAAAAGCTGCGATCCGGGCCGGCGGCCTTCATGCGTTCGCCCAACGTTGACAGCGCATGTGCCCACGTCGTGACCTGATAACGCGTCGCGCCTTTAGCCAGATACAGCGGCTGGCAGATTCGCCCGGACATCTCCAGTTGTCTCGATGTCATCGCGCGCAACTGATTCAGGCTTGTCTTTTCAATGAATTCCGAACGCAGTGCCCCCTGCATGTCGGAGGCCATCGCCTGAAACGACTTTTTGCAGACTTCCGGGAAGTGACCGCCTTCGTTCACCATTCCGCCGAGCTGTCCGCCCATGCCGACCGCGCAGGTCTTGCACGTGTTCTTGGAACGCATGGCTTTCCACATGTTCCACCAGCCGACTCGCTGAGCCAGCTTGAGACTGTATTGAATGGCTTTCCAACCACCACCACTGCGAGGACGTTTCATGAGTGAATCACCAATGTCGAAAGTTGGATGAGAACTGCGGAGACTAGTGGTCTGTCACGCGTTAAATTTAGCTGTGACAGACCACTAATCGTCCAGATCAGGTGGCTCATAAACATAGCCATCCGCATCGACCGCGTATTCCAGCAGCACTTCCATCGAAATGTGTTCAATCGCGGAAATGTGAGTCGATTTCAGCGCCAGTTTGGGAGCCATGCCGGCTTCCAGAGCCTCCAGCCAGCGCGGCAGACACAGGCACCAGCGGTCGCCCGGCTTCAGACCCGGAAAGCCGTACTCGGGCACCGGGGTCGACAGATCGTTGCCGGCCATTTTTGAAAACTTCAGAAACTCGGCCGTCATCTCTGCGCAGACGGTATGCATACCCTGATCATCTCCACACGTTTCACATTTTCCGGTTCGAAAAAAACCGGTCAACGGATCTGCGGAACACACCAGAAGATCTTCGCCGAAAACATTCTTGGCCAAGGCCGTAGTCCTATGGAAGAGTCACGAAAATCATCGAATTGCCAGAGCAGGATACTCGATGAACGCCCAGACTTCACGTCGAATTCCAGTGTGCTCAGATTCCGGACGTCGATAAATAGCGTCAGGGCGACGCCGTTAAGGATTTTTGTAGCCGGATTCGTGAAAATTCGGGCATTCGTCATGAAGCTATTCCGAAGTCTCACGACTTCGGCTACGAAAAAACGGCCTTTTTCCTCAATGGAAAATCATTAACGGCGTTGCCGTCAGCGGCTGCCACATTGTCAGTTTTCCGCAGCCTCACCAACACGAGCACGGCCGGTGAAAATTCATCCGACGCGTCCGCTTCCCTGCACAATGGTCTGTTCTGGCTTCAGATGAGCGGTGGCATCGGCCGCGGCAAACTTCAGTAGATGGATCTTTGCGGACCCGCCTTGATAAACCCCATCCACCAGGACTCGACCATTTGCGTTCGGGGATTGTGACACAAGCAATGCCACTTGCTGCCCGTCCGGATGAAGGCTCAGGCTGCGACCATTGGGAATCTGGTTGCTCTGATAAAACGCTTTTTCCTGAGCCGGCATCCAGAACCAGACGGAGCCCTTGCCGGGAAATGCGCACGACGTTGCCATGACAAATCCGGCCGGATGAAATACCGCGTCGTAGGCGAAGCCGTCATCGTTGGCTCCCACCTGCATTTCCCGGAGTTGTGTTCCGCTGTCCCAGTCGAACACCAGCACACACGGAAAGCCCGTCGCAAATCCACCGCCGGGAGTTTTCTGCCCGGCACAGGCCAGTTGCTTTCCACTCAGGTCAAAAGTGAGATGACGGACTCCTCCGCATTCCTGAATCTTGTCATGCTGATACAACACGGCCGCATTGATCTCGCGTTGAACAGCGGCGGTGTTTATCTCCCAGACACGAATCAGGCCTTTCAGTCCACCGGAAACGAGTGACGCTTCGTGAGGATGAAAGCACAGACTGAAGACTTTGTCCGGATGGTCCCATTCTTTGATCAGGGTGCCATTCATCGCTGACCAAAGTCGAATGTTTCGGTCGTTTCCGCCCGTGGCAATGGTAGCTCCATCGGGGCTGACGGCGATCGCACGAATCCATCCGTCATGTGCGGCTTCATTTTTCCAGACCGGTGCTGGTGTTTCCTCTGCATAATTCCAGACGGCCAGCTGACCCCAGGAATCTGCGCTTACCATTCGCTGTGAACCGGGAATAAAGGCCAGGCACTGAATCCAGGCATGATGACCGGTGCAGGGTGTCATTCGGCGAGGTTCTTCTTCGCGGAGATCCCAGCGCTGGACCGTGGCATCGTAACCGCTGGCTATCAGATAGTTTCCGCACGGACTGAACCGAGCCTGGAATAACTGATGCTCATGAACAATCGTCTTTCCGCCGGACTTAGGTTCGAATTGCACCAGAAGGGCTGTCTCGTCCATGGAAGGCTCCGCGTTTAGGTGGGAAAGATCAGGCGAGAAGTTCAGAAATCGGACCAAAGTCGTCATGCGCAACCGGCAGCGGCTGTCCCTGATTGTCGTACTCCATCAATTCGGGAGGAACGCCAATCGCCTTAAACCACGTATGAAACAGATGGCCAATATCGTACGGCTGACCGTCCACAAACGTTCCGTGTTCGTTGGTCTTTCCAGCCACAATACCGCGTTTGATGCCAGCGCCGGCCATGGCAATGGACCAGGCTTCGGGCCAATGATCGCGGCCCACGTGAGAATTGATTCGGGGCGTGCGGCCAAACTCGCTCATGACAATCACCAGCACATTCTCCAGCATGCTGCGTTCATTCAGATCTTCAATCAGCGCGGCAAACGGCTGATCAAACTGACGGATCAGGCTGTCGCATGCATTAAAATTGTCACCGTGGCTGTCCCAGTGATACGAATTCACTTTGACGAAACGAACACCGGTCTCCAGAGTCTTGCGAGCCATCAGCAGATGACGGCCCAGCTCATGCGTCCCGTATCGCGCGCGATCTTGATCCGTAAAAGTTGAATCATCAAACAGCGAACTGTTTTCCATCAGCTTCTTTGCCAGTTCATACACATGCGTGCTGGCTTCAGTGGACTGCGTTTGCCGACCGGATATGTAACGCTCGTTGAACTTCTGACGCAGTTCGTTTCGCAGCTGGTTCTCGTCGACACTTATCGCGGGATTCAGCAGCAGATTGTCGGGTGGCTTACCATCGCCCAGTGCCAGAGCCCCATACTTCGCTCCCAGAAATCCGGCATCAGCCGCCTTGAATCCTCCACTGTACGGCTTGATCCAGACATAAGGCGGCATCCCGGTACTGGTTGGTCCCAGCAATTTCGCGACAGCAGAACCGAGGAACGGATAAACGACACCTCGGTTTTTTGGGTCGCCGCGGTTGATGCGTTCAACGCCGGCGGAATGACTGTTATCCTGAGTGCTGACGCTTCGCAGCACGGCCAGATGATGCATCTGCTTCGACGTGTGCTGCAGCAGCTCGCAGACGTGAATTCCTGGAACCGACGTTGGAATGGCTCGAAAGGGGCCGCCAAATTCCGTGTTGGGCTTGGGGTCCCAGCTCTCCAGCTGACTCATCCCGCCGTCCAGCCAGATCAACAATACCTGGCGATCGTTCTTTGCCAGCTCTTCCGCCACCGCAGGCTGCAGAAACGAACGCAGACCGAGGCCTCCCGCCGCCATCGTGCCCATCAGCTGACGACGAGACCAACGATGTTCCCACGGCTTGCAGAGTTGTTTTTGCAACATAAAGGAATGCCTTTTTAGTTGGCAGTTGGCAGTCGTCAGTTTTCAGAAATGAGTTCACCGAGTACTGCCAACTGACAACTGACAACTGACAACTGACAACTGACAACTGACAACTGACAACTGACAACTGACAACTGACAACTGACAACTGACAACTGACAACGGACAACGGACAACGGACAACTGCCAACTGCCAACGGACGACTGCCAACTGACGACGGACAACGGACAACGGACGCCTCTAATGATTCACAACAAACTCTGAGGAAGTCAGCATGGCCCAGGCCCAGAGAGCGATTGATTTCTCTCTTTGATCCGTGTGTTGCTGAAGATACTGATCCAGGTCTGCCACTTCCTGATCCAATGGACGACGAGTCCACACGGCCAGATACAGCTCCTCAGCGAGCTGGCGATTGTCGGTCATCGGCAGCAGTCGATCCATCAGATTGCCGGGCTGTCGTTCCAGAAGTCCGAGAATTTTCTGATCGTTCAACGTGAATAGAGCGCCCTTTACCGTGTGATTAATTTCATCTTCCGGCTCACGCGGCTCGTTGGCAAAGGCAGCGACGTATTTGGTTCTCAGCTCAGTGAATTCCGCGTTCGGCTTCCCGTCTTCAGCAGGTACCAAAAGCCGTTCCAGATTGCCAGTCGCCTGCAGGGAACTGTAGAGCAACTGTTCAGCCAGCAATCGTTTTTCATTGGCGATAAGATAAGACTGTGGCTGGAACTGAGTCGGCTCCTGATTCGGCTGGCCGGGTAACCGACTACTGCGCTGGTAGGTCTCAGTCAGGGCCAGCTCGCGAAGAAACCATTTAATGTCATACTGATGAGCGGCCAGGTCTGAAGCCAGCAGGTCAAGTAGTTCCGGATGCGACGCCGGATTTCCGGAGTGATGCAGGTCCAGCGGATACACAAGGCCTCGGCCCATCATCACGAACCATAATCGATTGGCAATGTTCTTCGAAAACAGAGCATTTTCCTTCCGCGGCAGTTCATTCGCCAGCAGACCAAGAACGCTAACCGGTGTCGCTTCCTGCGACACCTCCGGAATGGGGATGTCGGTGCCGAACGGCACTCGAGGTCCCGTCTGACGCTGCGTCGGATCGAAGACGGAGACAAAATCCAGCTTCTTTTCCATCGGCTTTTCCTGAACAGCCGGGAACTCCAGACCGGTCTTAACCGTCACGTTCAGGAAAACAGAATACAGCCCCTGAAAATCCAGCTGAGTGTAGTCGTTAATGAACAGATGATTGTGACACTGAGCACATTGCAGATCGGTGCCGAGAAACAAACGACTCACATCGCGAGTCAGGCCAGGATGATCAATCGGATTCTGTCCATCCGCTTCAATTCGTTTTGCAAAAAAGAAGCCGGCTCCATTGCGCGCTGGATCATTCACGTCCGGGTGCAGCAGTTCGCCGACCAGCTGATCCCACGGCTTGTTTTTTTCAAAAGCCGTCGTCAGATAATCAGCCCACTTTACATTTTCGCCACGCCGCTCCATCAGCACCACATGGAACAACTGTTGCATTCGCTGAGCATAAGTCGGCGCTGCCAGAAGCTGATCAATCAGACGAATTCGCTTGTCCGGCGCGGGATCCGTCAAAAATTGGCGAGCCGCCTCCGCGGAAGGAATGCGGCCCGAAAGATCAAGCGTCACACGTCGCAGGAATTCTGCATCATCAGCCCGCGATGCGGGTTGTTGCTCACCCAACTTTTGCAAAATCAGCAAATCGATGCGCGCCGGCAAGGAAGGCTCGTCAGCAACACAGACTGGAGTGACCGTGATCAGAAGGATCAGCCCGAACGTTCGGAGGAATGTCTTGCACGAAGCCACGAACAGCCCTCCGTCGATAAGGTCCGATGTCCACTGCATGCCCCCGAATATTGACGCACCTGCACACAGTCAGATTGCGTGCCACGGTTTCTTTTAGCAGAAGAAGTCACGCAGTGCGATGGAAGGAATGTCCATCTTTTCTTCCATGATCGAATTCATCGTTGAGGTCATCTGACTAACATAGTCGGGTCTTTGGAAATGACTTTGAACTCCTGAGGAGCCGACTATGAAATTTGCACTTCCTCTCCTGTTGACCGCAGTTTTTTTTCGTCCGCTCATGGTGCCGTGCAGACGGAAACCGTCGAATATTCAGACGGCGATGTGACTCTGCAGGGCTTTGTTGCGTGGGATCCTGATCGCGTCCAGCAGAGTGTGCCTGGCGTACTGGTCGTTCATCAATGGCTGGGGCTGACGGAATATGAGCAAAGCCGATGCCGCCAGCTGGCGGATCTGGGCTACGTTGCCTTCGCTCTGGATATTTACGGAAAAGGTGTTCGCCCGTCGAATCCTCAGCAGGCCGGGGAGTTCGCTGGTACCTAAAAAAAAGATCATGGGCTTTGTCGCCGACGGCTGAATTTAGGTTTAGATCAGTTGAAGGCCAGGAAAGGCGTTGACTCGAAAAAGCTTGCGGCGATCAGATATTGCTTTGGTGGGACCGGTGCTCTGGAGCTGGCTCGCAGCGGCGCGAAGATCAACGGTGTGGTCAGCTTCCACGGGGGGCTCGATTCTCCAACGCCGACGGATGGCAAGAAGATCACAAGCCGAATTCTGGTGTGTCACGGAGCTGACGATCCATTTGTGCCTGTTAAAGATATTGATGCGTTCAAGACGGAGCTGAATGAGGCGAAAGTGAATTGGGCTGGGGGACGTAGACCGAGAGAGCTTTTGGCAGCAGCTTGAATATCGCCGGGGTCGTGCCGACCAGTTCTCCGTCGGCGATGATGCTTCGTGGATGGCTGACGGGCCGCACGTCGAAGGCAGTTCCGTGCATTGTTCGAACGGTAAGCAACGGATCAAGCGTGCCTCGCCACAGGGCCGGAATTAATGGAAGAATGTGCCAGCTCCGTTTGATCTCCAGGCTGTAAAGATTCAGTAGTCCATCGTCGATTCGAGCGTGCTCGTGGATCGTCATGCCGCCGCCGTAGTTGCGTCCGTTGCCCACGGCCACCTGCCATGTCCGTGCTTGCAGCGATTGACCGTCGCTCGAAATTTCGACTCGAAAAGAGCGGCTGCGGAGCATCGCCCCCATCGCGGCCCAGACATAGGCCAGAACACCCCAGCGAGTTTTGGTGCCCTTTGACAACCGCCGAGTCACCTCGGCTGCCAGGCCGATACTGGCCACGTTGAAATAAGGCCGCTCATTGACCTGCCCGATATCAATTCGCTGCGAATAGTTGGCAAGAATCACATCGCAGGCCTGCAGAGGATCTGCAGGCAGGCTCAGCGTTCGAGCCAGGTCGTTGGCCGTTCCCAAGGGAAGAATTCCCAGTGGCAGTTGAGCCTCCAGTAATGCGAGGAGAGCGTGATTTAGTGACCCGTCGCCGCCACCGATGATGACTCTGCTGGCTTCGTTACGATGCTGTCGGATGACACTTAAAAAATCGCCCGAATCCGCATGTGGTTCGATCAGATCCAGACCGCCCGCCGTGAGACGCTCGCGAATCATCGCCACATCTTCCTGACCGCGACGTGCTTTTGTGTTGACCAGCAGGAGCGCTTTTGAATGCATAGTGATAGCCGTGGAAACGATCGACCACAAAAAAAGAGGCAACGGTTGTCGCAAAAAAAACGCCGGCATTTTGTTAAGTACAAATTGCCGGCGGTCAGTGATCGAACAAGAGGTGTTGACTACTCTTCCTGAAGTTCCCTCAGGATGAACACCATTCGAATCAGGTGCGGCAGATCGTCCGCGCGCATCTTGTCGTTGATGCGAGCGCGATGGGCTTCGACGGTCTTTGTGCTGATCCCCAGCTGTGCACCAATCTCGCGACTGGATTCACCGTCCGCGATTCGTTCGAGCACTTCGCTTTCGCGACTGGTCAGCCGGTTGATGCTGGATTCGATTTTGTCGAAATCGTCACCAAGAAAGTCCCAGTCGACGTCGTAGTGCGACGCATAGGCACGGCTAACTGCAGCCAGAAGCCTTTCCGGAGACGTTGGCTTCATCACGAACTCAAGAGCCCCCTCCTTCATCGCTTCGATCGCAGCCGGAGCATCGGCGTGGCCTGCCATGTGAATAATCGGCAGATCGAAGTTTTCTTCCGTCAGCTTGGCCTGAAGTTCCTGGGCCGTCATGCCTCGCAGGCGAAGATCGGTGATCAGAACACCCGGCGTTTTGTCGCGGTAGTCGCGATAAAACTCCATCGCCGTCATGTAATCATGAACGGTCAGCTTCTGTTCCCGCAACGCATCTGCCAGAGGCGTGCGGACCGCCATATCGTCCATCACGAGAAACACAGAGAAAGGCTGTCGTTTTTTTGGGTTTTGAAACTCCGACGCCAGTGTTTTTTTGGGGACACTACGAACAGTTTTCGATGATTTTATCGCCATACTAAAGTAACCCTTTCGCAAGAATAATTTCGTTTTAAGTCGTCACGCGGTACATTGTACCGGTATCCATGTGCCTGTCCTTGAGATTGGACTCATAGTTGCAGCATTTGTCCAGGATGGGACTGCCAATTCTCATGGCAGGTGCGTGAATGTCGGTAACCTCTATGGAGGGAAACCCTGCCATAGACGCAGGATGGTGATTTCAAAGGCTGTCTGCAGGACGAGGTAAAGCCGGAGTCTCGCTCCTCTGTTTCCAGACGACGCCCTCACTCCCGCTGATTGTTCAGTCTGCAGTTGCACCGGGCGTGTTGAAGGGCTGTCAGCCCGGGGACGTGGAATCAATCGTCCTGCACCCGTTCAGAACACTGGTTCTATCGATTGTCCGGGGGTGAAAGCAGCGAGTGAGAACGATTCTCGAATGACGCGATTCGAAGCGTACATCGGGAAAATAATTTTCCGCATGGGAAAAATTCTCGCTGGTTTTCGAAGCGATTTTTTAGAGTTCGCTGCCTTCGAAAGCTTTTACACTGGATACTTTTCCATGCACATGTGCCGATCTGATAGATCCGGTGATCAATTACTGGTGAATTCACGTTGGCGGCAACTAGAGTCGATGGAAGAGGTGAAAGACAAAGCCAAGCGCGGACATCAGAGCTTTTCCCTATAAGTTACCATGAAAAAATGGAAGTCTGAATGAGTGTCGTGACACAACCCGAACGAGCCTCCGAGGCGGACCTGGTTTCCGCGTCATGGATTTTCGAGCAGATCGCCCTGCGCGACGGACTGCATGTGGATCGATCGCGCATCCGGCGTTCTGTCGACGAAGCGGCTGAGACGTATTTTGGAATCCAGGACGGTGGCTGGTGGCGATGGATTATCGAAACCGCGCACAGTCTGGGCCGAAACTGTCGTGTGATTGACGGGGAGCTGCAGGAGCTGGTGCAACTGGCCCGCAATGGTGTGATCGTCATCCTGCGTTCGAACGATGGTCAGACCTGGCATTCCCTGATGCCGGGGAAGGGACGTCGTCTGACGTTTGGTTCGCCCCGAGGCACTCTGCCGATTCAGGTGGTCACAGAAAAACGCATCGCCCGTCTCCTTCGCATGAACGGCTTTGACGGAGCTCTTCGATGCGTTGTTGTCGAATCGTCCCTGACGGCCTCGGACGCGCTGTTGTCTCACGCGGGTGAAAAGAAACCACTGGATCGCCTGCTGGCACTTCTGCGGGCAGAAAGCTCCGACATGTGGGTCGTTGTCGTATTTGCTCTGGTCTCCGGCCTTCTGAGCATGACAACACCCCTGGCCGTGGAAGCGCTGGTGAATACCGTTGCCTTCGGCCGCTTTCTGCAGCCAGTGGTGGTGCTCTCGATTATGCTGCTGGCCTTCCTGATTTTCCAGGCGGCGATCAAGGCACTTCAGACGTTTGTTGTCGAAATCATTCAGCGACGACTGTTTGCCCGAGTGTCGGCAGATTTGTCATTCCGCCTGCCGAGAACCCGGATGGAAGCGCTGGATGATCATTATGCGCCGGAAATGGTCAATCGCTTCTTTGATATCATGACGGTTCAGAAGGTCAGCGCACAGCTGCTGCTGGACGGCATCACAGTGATTCTGAGTGCATCCGTTGGCATGACCGTGCTGGCATTCTACCACCCCTATTTGCTGGCCTTCGACGTTGTTCTTGTGCTGCTGATTCTGTTTACGATGTTTGTGCTGGGACGCGGTGCCATCAAGACAAGCATCAAGGAATCCAAGACGAAGTATGCCATGGCGGCATGGTTGGAAGATCTGGCCCGCTGCCGCACAACGTTTCGCTATGACGGAGCTTCTGAATTTGCTTTGGAAAGATCCGATGAGCTGATCTTCGACTACCTGACGGCCCGGAAGAAACACTTCCGCGTGTTAATGCGTCAGATCATATTTTTGCTGCTGGTGCAGGCGCTGGCCAGTACCACACTGCTGGGAATTGGCGGTTGGCTGGTGATCTCGGGGCAGTTGACTCTCGGCCAACTCGTGGCGGCCGAGCTGATCGTGGCCGTGGTTGTCGGTTCCTTTGCGAAATTCGGCAAGCACATGGAAAGTTTTTATGACCTGATGGCATCGATTGATAAGCTCGGTTCCTTGCTGGATCTGCCGATTGAGCGAACCGATGGATTGCTGGCTACTGGAAGCGTACCGAGTGCCCAGAACGACGGGGTTATTGTGACCGATGTCTCGTATGGGATGCCGGATGGGCATGAAGTGCTGCACAAAGTTTCCCTGCGGGTTCCTCGTGGAACGCACATGGCGATTTGCGGTGAGAGTGGCAAGGGCAAGAGCCTGCTGCTGGACATGCTGTTTGGATTGCGGGAGCCGGTTTCCGGAGCGATCAATATCAACGGGATTGATCCACGCGACGTTCGGCCGGACGTTCTGCGGCGCCAGGTTGCTCTGGCTCGCGATGTGGAAATCTTTGACGGAACGATCGCCGAGAATGTTCATCTTGAACGACCGGATATTGGGATCGATGATGTCCGTGCTGCGATGGAGCTTGTTGGGTTGGCACCGTTGCTTTTACGGCTGCCTCAGGGCTTGGACACTCACATGACAGCCAGCGGTGGCCCGCTCACGACCAGTCAGCTGCGGCGTTTAATGATTGCGCGAGCGATCTCTGGAAAGCCCGGGATTTTGCTGATTGATGAATTGCTGGATACGTTGTCGGACAAAGAGGCAGAAAAAATTCTCGGCCAGATCCTGGCGCCCGATCAGTCCTGGACGCTGATCCTGGTCACCAACCGGGATCTGCTGAAGTCGATGATCGGAAACGTTGTTCAGTTGTCCTAACTCTGAGTTGCAGACGCTGCTCCAAAGCAGTCGAGTGGATATTGGAAAAGAAAACTTATGGCGAAAACAGCATCTTTGCAACGGCGTTCTATTCTGACTCCTGTGGCCTACAGCGAAGCAATCATGCCGTCGCTTCAGCTGGCGCGGTCTTCGCGGATGGCCAGAAGGATCGCCAACATTCTGGTTGTGTTACTTTTCTTAACGATTATTTTGATGGCATTTGCCCCGTGGCAGCAAACCGTCACCGGTGGCGGCTACGTCGTGGCGTACGCGCCTCGTGAACGCCAGCAGGTCCTGCAAGCGCTTGTTGAAGGACGCATCGTGCAGTGGAATGAAGCGTTGGTGGAAAACTCACGTGTTTCAGAGGGCGAATTTATTGCCGAGATCAGGGATCTCGACGAAGATTTATTGCCCCGCCTGCAGAGGCAACTGGGCGACACGTCCGACATTGTGTTATCTCAAAAGAAAGTTGTGGAAGCGACCGAGGGACAATTGACGGCTTATCGCCGAGTCAGGATGGAAGTCACAGCCGCTCAGAATGCCTATGTGCAGTCGGCATTGGAAAAAGTGGGCGCGGCCGAACAGAAATTGTCAATTGCCCAAGCCGCGATTCCTCAGTTGCAGGCGGCCTATGATCGTGCGAGGGATCTTGAGGCGGCCGGTAACATTGCACTCGAGAAGTTGCAGGAAATCGAACGCAAGCTCCGGGAATCTGAGGCCAAGGTGAAGGAAGAGATGGCCCACCTGTCGGCCGCACGATTCGAACTTAAGGGCAAGGAGAGCGATCGAGAAGCCTACATTCTTAAAGAGACCGCGAATATCAGCTACTACGAAGGCGCGCTGGACAAGGCACGCGGGGAAGTGTCAAAAGCCGAAAAGGAAATGCGAGAGATGGAATCCAAGGTGGAACGCCAGAATACTCAGAAGGTCATCGCGCCGTTTGATGGCTATATCGTGACGCTCAGTGCCAACAGCGGATCGCAGCTCGTCAAAAAAGGCGACCCGATTGCCACGCTTGTGCCTTATACCAAAGAGCGAGCCGTTCAGATCTGGCTGGATGGAAATGACGCGCCGCTGGTGGAGGCGGGTCGCCATGTGCGTTTGCAGTTCGAAGGCTGGCCGGCGATCCAGTTTGCCGGATGGCCCTCGGTCGCGGTTGGAACCTTCGGAGGACAGATTGTGTCGGTCGACATGATCGACAGTGGCAACGGAAAATTTCGTTGTCAGATTCTGCCAGATACCGAAGGTTCCGACGACTGGCCTGAAGAACGTTTTCTGCGTCAGGGCGTGCGGGCCAACGGCTGGGTGCTGCTGGAACAGGTGCCCCTGTGGTTCGAAGTCTGGCGAAAACTCAACGGCTTCCCGCCAACGGTGGAAGTGGACTCATCGCCGTATGCAGACAAGTCGGAGAAGGGCGACAAAAACGCAAAGGGAAGCGAAGGCGACAAAACCAAATCGAAAGTGCGATAAAATTCGACCGGATCTGGTAAACTGCCGGTTTGCCATTTCGACCAGACGTGACTTTGTTCTGCTGTGCGTGGCAAGGATTAACATTTCCTGCTGAAGCCGCATGCTGAGCCCAAAGGATGGTCCGGTTTTATGTCGTCGGTCGAAAATGAACGGAATGGCGCTGCGGCAGACGAAGCGGGCAGCATGCCGGAATTGTTCCGCATCGCCGCGCCCCTGATGCTCAGCGCCGGCTCCCATTCGCTGATGAATGTGGCCGATCGAATCATTCTTGCCGGCTGCTCGGAAGCAGCACTGGCGGCCGTCACACCGGCCTCCATGCTGCACTGGACCGTCGTGTGCATTCCGCTCGGCACGATTCTGTACGCCAACACGTTCATCTCCCAATATGACGGTGCTGAGCGAAAAGATCGCATGATGGCGTCACTCTGGCAGGCCGTCTGGCTGTCTTTGGTCACCGGCGTGCTGTTGTGGATCTGCCTGCCGCTTAGCCGGCCGCTGCTGGCGATGACTGGCCATTCGCCGGAAATCGTTGAGCTCGAGGCTCAATATTTCAACATGCTGACAGCCGGTGCGCCAGTAATGCTGCTGGCCACGGCGCTCAGTTGTTTTTTCAATGGACGGCGTCGCACATCGGTTGTGATGTGTATCAGTTTCGTGTCCGTGTTCCTCAACTTCGGACTCGACTATCTGTTAGTCTTTGGCATCGGCCCGTTTCCCGAACTGGGCATTCGCGGCGCTGCGATTGCCACGGTGCTGGCGCGATGCGTCGAAGTCGGCGTCTATATTGTGCTGATGCTGCGAAGTGCTCGACGCGAAGGGCTGCCGCTGCTGGCTTCATATCGACTGGATGTTGAACTGCTGCGAAAGTTTCTGCGTTACGGAGTTCCCAGCGGGCTGCATTACTTCGTCGATTACTCCGGCTTCACGGTCTTCCTGCTGATCATCGGCAACCTCAGCAGTCAGGACCTCGCTGCCACCAATCTGGCCTTCAGCATCAACGGACTGATCTTTGTTCCTCTGCTGGGATTTGGGACCGCCATTCAGACGCTTGTCGGGCATCATATGGGCGCCTTAAAAATCAAGGCGGCGCAGCAGACCACTAACAATGCTGTGCGGCTTGGCGTGCTCTGGACCGGCAGCACTGCGCTGCTTCTGATCTTGTTTCCGAAACTTTGCCTGCAGCCCTTCTTTATGTTTTCCAGTGAGGCCGCTGGCCAGGGAGCGGACATCGAAACACTGGCTCGCACAGCCTCCACACTGCTGCAGTTTGTGGCGGTGTATTCCGTCTTCGATGCGCTAGCCGTTGTGTTCTCGTCCGCTCTTCGCGGTGCTGGAGACACCGTCTTTCCGATGGTGATCACGCTGCTGTCCAGCTGGCTGGTGATGGTGCTGCCTGCATTCCTGATCATCCGTTCGGAAGAGCCGACCGTTTTAAAGTTATGGGTCAGCTGCACAATGCACATCAGTCTGACGGGGCTGTGCATGTGGCTGCGGTATCGAACGGGCCGCTGGCAGCAACTGCGACTGACCGAGGACAATCCGGAAGAATCTTTAAGCCTGCATGACAGTTTACAAAGCGAGCCCAATCAGGTCTCATGAGCAACTGTAACATACACAGCCGGAACTGAATGCGGGCCGATCCAACAGGAAGTGAGACGCGAAATGCGGATATCATTGCAACCGACGAAGCTCACAGAAACAGCCTGTCTGGTTCTTGTGCTCGCCGTCATGCAGCTCGGTGCAGCACCGCTGTCAGCCGATGACACTCTCCCACCCGCGGCAACAACAACGCCCGATTCTCCGCAGGAAAATACTGAGTCTCAGCTCGCCAAAGCAGAGCCGCTGTCCAACGAAGCCCTGGCAGCAAAAGCTCGCCCGTCGCTTGTCTTCATTCGCTCAACGGACCGCACCGGCGGCGATCTGGGCCTGGGCGCGGGTTTCGTCATTGATCCCAGCGGACTTATCGCAACGGCTCGGCACGTGATTGGTGACGGCCGCGATTTTGTTGTCGAACTTCCCGGCGGAAAGACGGTGCCGGTGACGGAGATTCATGCGTCTTCCAATCAGCTGGATCTGGCGATTATTCGTGTCGACGCAAACGATCTTGTCGCGTTGCCCGTTTCGGAGGAAGACGAAGTGGCCCAGGGACGAGATGTCGTGGCTATGGGACACCCTCGCGGTTTGCGAAACAGCATGGCCAGCGGGCTGGTGTCCGGTCATCAGGACATCGACGGAATCCGAATGGTGCAGCTGGCGATGTCAATTGAGCCTGGCAACAGCGGTGGACCAGTGGTGGACCGACAGGGGAACGTGGTGGGCATCGTGACGATGAAGTCTACGGTGGTGAAAGATGTGGGATTTGCTTTGCCCGTGAAGCTGCTGCGGGATCTGTTGTCGAACCCGAATCCCGTTCCGATGTCACGCTGGAGAACGATCGGTGCTTTGGATTCACGGCAATGGAGGACCGTGTTTGGCGGCAACTGGCGGCAACGCGCCGGACGGATCACGGTGAACGGCCAGGGAACATCCTTTGGTGGCCGAACGTTGTGTTTGAAAAATCGAGAGCTGCCGGATGTGCCTTTTGATCTGCAGGTGATTGTTCGTCTGAAGGATGAGCAGGGTGCGGCCGGTCTTGTGTTTCATTCGGACGGTCAGGATCGCCATTATGGATTTTATCCTAGCGCCGGTAATCTGCGGCTGACGCGATTTGACGGGGCCGATGTGAATTCGTGGACCATTCTGCACAATGAGCCGCATGAGTCCTACAAGCCTGGCGACTGGAATACGCTGACGGTGCGAATTCATTCCGATCGATTTGAATGTTATGTGAATGGGGCGCTGGCTGTGGAATCGCGCGACACCGCGTTGACCGAAGGGCAGGCCGGAATCGCGGCATTCCGAGGGACGGAGGCCGAATTCCGTCGCTTTGATGCAGGCCAGTCGCTGCTCCCGTCGTCCCTGGACGCGCAGGCGCAGGAACAGTTGTCTCAAGCCGTGAAAGACATCGAGCCTGGGTTTCCAGCGGACGATCGTACTGTGGCTGGATTGTTGCCGCTGGGCGAATCCGCGGCGGAGATTTTGAACAGTGAGGCCAAACTTCTGGAGCAGCGCGGCAAACAATTGCGTCAGTTGTCGCAGGATCTGCACGACACCGCGACTCGGCAAAAGATTGCTCAGGCCCTGCTGATCCCGCCGCAGAATCCTGAGGCAAACGGCACACAGCCGGTTTCTGATCAGAGCTCACCAAATGCAACACCCGCTGCGGGAGTAACAGCAACATCCGACGCGGCGGCGGAACACGACGAAAAAAAACCAGACCTACTGCGGGCCGCTCTTTTGCTGGCTCATATGGACAATCCAGATGTGGATGTGGAAGCGTATGTCGCACGAATTCGAGATATGGCCGACGAGCTGAAGGCGACGTTTCCCGAGAACGCGACCGAAGCACAGCGGCTGGCGGCGCTCGACAAATATCTGTTTGAAGATCTCGGAGTTCGCGGCAGTCAGTTCGAATACTATGCTCGTTCCAACAGTTATTTGAACGAAGTCATTGATGATCGTGAAGGCTTGCCGATCACTCTGGCAGTTCTGTACATGGAACTGGCGGCTCGCGTGGACCTTACAGTGGTGGGTGTTGGTCTTCCAGGTCACTTTGTCGTCCGCTACGAAGCGTCGGATGAGGCAGGGGCCGATGAGCTGATTGATCCGTTCGAACGAGGTCGACGGCTAACGGAACAGGATGTTCTGAAGAAACTGTCCATCGCCGGGTTTCCGAATGAGCCCCGTTTTCGTGAAGCCAAGTCGCCCGTGCAGATCATCGAACGTATGACACTTAATTTGCTCGGTCTGATGGAAGACGAACGCAGCGATGGCGACGTGCTGCGGTATCTGGAAACGCTGGTGATGCTTGAGCCGACCAATCCCGAGCATCGTGCCAAACGGCTGGAAATGAGGGCTCGCACGGGACGTCTGGAAATGGCGATCCGGGATGCCGACTGGTTCATCAAAAATGAACTTCCCTCCGTGGATGTGGAGCGAGTTCGGGAACTGCGTCAAAGCCTGGAACTGCAACTGGAACGCCAGAAAGCGGCTCCAACGGGGATTCCGCGTTCAGAATAAATCGCTTGGGGACTCACGACGGCCCGAGGGACCTGTTCCGTTAAGGTTGTGCTTTCTCAAATTCGAACTCTTCAGGAACTGCCCGTCGGCATCGCATGTCACCTCGTTCTTCTCAGCGATCCGGACTGAGTTCCCCGACACCAGGCGCGCGGCGGATGACCGTTCGCTCTGCGTCCCCGGCGACCATTGCGGTGATTGTTTTTATCCTGCTGGCAATGCTGCGACTGCTTGTCTTCCGGCCTGAATCGCTGATCGTGCGGTCCACCAAATCGATCGCCACGGTCCGGTATGTGATCGATGGAGACACTCTGGACCTTGTCGACGGCCGCCGCGTCAGGCTGCTGGGGATCGATGCGCCCGAAGCTGGTTTTCATGGAAAAATCGCAGAGCCGTGGGCCGAAGAGTCGACAGAATGGCTCAGGGACCGCGTGGAGGGTTACGAAGTCACATTGCGGGTTGATGAGAAGGAAAAGGATCGTTACGGTCGCACGCTGGCCTGGATTTTTGATGCGAACGGCGTGCTGATCAATCAGCAGATTCTGACCGAAGGGCACGCGAAACTGTTATCCGACTTTGGTCTGCCAGCCGATCTGGAACCCGCGCTTCGGCAAGCGGAAAGCAGAGCCCGGATTCAGAAATCGGGGCTTTGGGGTCTTAATCGACGCGCAAAAGAATAGCGACCTGAAGTCAGGTCGCCATCAATGAGCGATAGGAAGCGGTTCCGAAACGCCCGTGCTGTTCGTTTTGCGATAACGAACGTGGCCGCGACGCTGAACGTCTTTAGACATTCACTCTTCGGCCGCGAAGGATCGTGATCACCGCGAGCACCAGGAAGACAAAGAAAAAGAGCTTCGCGGCACCGTAGGCCATTCCGCCTACCAGTCCAAACCCCATTGCTCCGGCGATCAACGCAATTACAAAAAACAACAATGCATAGCCCAACATGGCTTTTCTCCTGAAAGTGTAGACGTACGCGGGATTCGCTTTGTGCGAGCTCGCTGGTTCTGCAAGCAAGAATTATGCAAAGCCTGTGCCAAAGGACCGCACACATGCGGCCTGTTTTGGTCGCGTTTATGATCCGCGACGCTTTAGGGTGGGGGGGTGTTGGTTTACTCATAACCCGATGCGTCAGCGAGGGATTCGTGCCCACGCAGCCGAACAGCCAGAACGCAATCCCTCACTGACGTTTCGGGTTGTGATTGTGGGAAATCGCAGGCTTTGGCGCAGCGGAGTTTCCGTGGGTGGAGACCGTACACAGTGGCGGACCGTTGAATCGTGGGCGGGCCAGGGAGCGAGCAGCGTGGGTTGAGTGTTCGCCGGATGCCGCGTCTGGAAATCTCAGTGATTCCATCTGCGGACATTTTTCCGCTGAACGACTGGGTCGACTGCCCGAGTCGACGGCCCATTGCAGGCCGAAGAATGGCGATCCGGAGTTGCTGTCCATCTGCATGAACGAACCATCGTATTTGCATCCGGCTGCTGTCAGCAGGACGGTAGCTGCAAAAATCAGAGAGGTTGAATTTTTGATCATGGTTCAAACGCTGCAACGTGACTGAGGATGTCGTCGACGACAATCGGCCGGGCATTTTTAGCAGCTTCATTCCGCTCGCCCCAGACGAAAACCGAGCCACGACTTCACGATCCTGCCGCAGATCGCGCCCTGTGGCGAAAAGCGGCTCGCATTGTCTCCTTACACTCGCGTCCTCCGGCGAATTCTGCCGCTCGCCCAGTGAATTGAACAAAAGTGGGACAGGCACCCTCCTTGCGTTATTTTGTTGAGCATTTTTGGCAAGATTCGGGAGCCAGTCCCAGTTTTTTAGGCGTTCTAAGTATCGAGTGCCGTTCGGCGAGCTGCCACGGCACATTGGCCGCACGCGGAATGCAGTTGGCAAGTCCGATCAATGGTGGATTGCGACGGAACGGAATTCTGTCATCCTGCGAGCATCGCACTTCGTGATCATTCGAAGAGTTCCTGTTTTGTCCGCGTGGAAAATGGCCGTTTAGAAAATGCGTCTTCTGCCATTAAACAATTGGCCCTGCCCACGATCGTCGCTTTCGGACCGATGCATGGCCGCGTCGCAGCGATCGCTTTTGTGGATGACGATGTTGGTTTGCGCCTTCAGCAGCCAATTCGGTGTCGTGTGCGCACAATCGCTCGAAAAGTTCTCGGCGGAAAAGGTGCAGAGAATTTTGGGAATCAGTCGGCTTGCTGCGGACAATGGAATCCAGAATCTGAGTCTGCGAGCGGCTCGCGAAGCGCTCGTCGCAGGTCGACCTGCAGCCCAGCTACGCCAAACCGCCGAAGAAGTTCTGACCGCCGATGAGTGGCAGATAAAAACGGACGCCACGATCCAGCAGACATTGCAGACTCTGTTCCTGGCGTGGCAGAAACAAAAGTTTGATCCCGTTGCGGTCTGGGACACGTTGCTGGCCGTCGTCCTGCCGCCGAATAGCCCGAATGAAGTGTGTGTCTACGCAAGTCGACTGACGGACTCAGGAGATTTTCCTACGGCAAGCGACTCCATTGGACTGCTGTTGATCCAGCAGACCATTGCTCTCAAAAAAGTCGACGAGCTGCGTTCCCACATTGAAAACCGGATGCCACATCCCGAAGCCACCGTCGATGCGTGGCATCTGTTGCTGCAGTTGGCGGTTGCGGAAAATAATATCCCGGAGGTTCGCAGCCGCTTGCAGGCCTTCACTCCGGAAGTTGCTGCTTTTGCACCGCGAACCAGTCTTCCCGCGATTTGCACTTCGCTGTTCCAGTGCAGCAACAAGCGGCCTCTGCGTGATGCCAGCCTGCCGGCTCTTGATCGAGCGCTGAACCGCATCGCAGAAAGTGGAGGCCAGCTTGATGAGGAACTCAGCCTGCGAATTGCGATGCTGTTGTTTCGTGAACACATGCGACGCGATGACCATGCCGCAGCGGTCAATTCCCTTCATGATCTGGATTCGATCGCGATTGCCCGATCAGGCACGGCAAATTCTCAATTGCTGCTGGATCATCATGTCACCATCGCAAAGCTGCTGTTGCAGTTTGGTCTGAATGACGCGGCGATGGATCGCCTGAATGAAATCGTGGCTCTCGAATCAGAAGCCGCCGTGGAAAGTACTCGCGTCACATCCCGCCTGATGTCGCTTGTGCCGCTGATGAGCCGCCTTGCGTCTGAACAGCGACTGCCGATTCTGCGTTACTGCTATTTTGGAATCAATCGCCGCACGCCGCTGGTTCCATTGCTGACACTCAATACCACAACGACTCTTCCGGATGCTTTTGGAAGTCTTCTGCCTAAGTCCGTGTCTGAACGCGACGTTTTGAAGGAGTCGCTGCCTCAACAAAACGCACTGGCGCAGCAAGGTTCGGACGCAGCGAAGATTCGCACACTCGTTGTCAGCTCCGCTCAGATGCTGATCGATGCGGCGGTCGAATCCGGCCAGGCGGAGGCATTAAAATCTGATCTGCTGAACTTTAAGTCGCAGGGCGTTTCAAGTGCCGAATACCTGCTGTCGATGCTGTTGCTGCAAACGGGCTCGGCCGCGGAAAAACTGGCGATTGTGCAGGGCATTCTGCGAGAAGTTACGAATGAAGATCGCGGCCCGACGACCGATGCTGCACGTCAGCCGGCGTTCGAACTGTTGATCGCCATGCGTGCGTTTGAGACCCCTGAACTCCGTGCCGATGCGATTGAAATTCTTCGTGGCCTGGAAGAAAACGTCCGGGCTGCCGATCCGGTTGTTCGTGAGTCGGCGGCGATTGCGCTAGCGTTTGCGACAGCCAGCGAAGTTCCGGCCGCTGCGTCCGTTCAAAAGCGTTCGGCCGCCACGCCATGGATCGGGACTCAACGATTTCCAGACGATGAACTCGTCGCTGCGATCAGACATGGCTGGCCGGTTCATGAATGCGTGTTGATGCATCAGCCGTCTCCGACGAGCGAGACATTGTACTTCCCATGGCCGCTGACTGGCACGTTCGAGTTTGCAGTGTCGTCGTTCCACGATGTTGCTCATGGCGGCGGCGTTGGTTTCGACGGATTGATGCATGATCTGCTGCCGGAGCGAGCTGTTTCAGTCGTGTTGGCTATCAGCGAACAGACGAGCGTGCGACGTTCGCTGCAGTTCAGTGCGGCAGGAGAGTTCGCACGCCGGACGGTCCGCGTAAGCCCGGAGGAAGTGACTTTTCTTGTGAATGGTCACCCGGTTTATCGTGAATCACGCGGTACGACTGGCAGCCCGTGGCTGTCGCTTCACACCAGCGATCACAAACGCGGCGTGTGGCGATTTCCAACGCTGACTGGTTCGCCAGAGATTCCACGCGAAGTGCGAATGTCGGATGATCCAAAGCTGCGTGGCTGGAGGTCAGAGGTTTTCGGCGAGCTTCGGCGAGAGCCCGCGATCCTCAGCAACAATTCCGACGCTTTGCCGGACTCACCGTTGGCAACGAACAGGCCGCTGGACTGGCAGTGGAAAGATGGAATGATTTTGGGGAGCATGGACTCGGAAGTTGGAGGAAAGCAGAGCCTGCTGCAATACGATCGGCCTTTGTTGTCTGGGGAATCGATTGCCTGGGAGTTTGCTGACTCGCCGACGGACACAACCTGCTCTCCAGCCATCGGATCGCTCGCGTTTCTGATCCGTCCAGATGGAGTTTCGCTGCACTGGATCATCACCGAGCGAGATGTTGCGGACTTGTTACCAGACGACAACGAAGTGACGGTGCTGGCGGACCAGCGGGGTGCGGGAAAATTGCAGCTTACCGAGGGCTGGAACCAGGCTGCATTGTCTTTGCGGGATGATCTGCTGACGCTGTCGGTGAACAACGTGGAGATTTATGCCCACAAGTTACGTCCAGAAGACAGCCGGCAGTTTGGTCTGTTCCATTTCCGCAATCAGTCCAAGGCGGCCGTGCGAAACATGGTGCTCAAGGGCGACTGGCCGATGTCGTTCACCGACGATCCGCGGCAGCAAATGTTTGACATCGCGACGGCAAGCCTGACACCAGTGGAGCAGCATAGTGTCGCTCGCATGTTCGGCCAAAAGCCGTTTTCGGCAACGTTGCCTGAAATCATGACGCATGCCGCCGCGCTGTCGCCGAAAGACCGGTACGAATATTTGGTCGACTGGATTCTTCCCGGGGCCAGCCACTCTGACTGGCGTCTGGATACGATCACTGCACCGAGCACCTCGCCAAGCGTTTCAACGGGAACTGAACTAAACGAGGTGGCTCGTAACGCGGCTGCTCAAAGTCCGCCGGGGCAACAAATTCGACAGTCCAGTGGCGATCTGATTGGTCCTGGATTGCAGCTGGTGAATGTCGCAAAAGAAGTTGGTCTGCTTGCTGATCTGAAGGCGCGGGTCGATGGGATTCCGTCTGACGTTGAGTCCATCGACAAGCAGTGCTTGCAGTTGTTGATCGCAATTGCCGAAGCTCGAGCCGATGCTGCGAGCACTCTTCTTGAGAGCCTTTTGACAGGTGGACCGGACGCGAATTCCGTCAGCGAGCAGCACGCATCGTTGCTGTTGCTGGCCTGTCAGGAATCGCTGGCGGTGCCTGAATTGCGGTCAGACGTGAGCCTGCTTTTGCAACGAATAACGCTGCCCGTGTGGTCCGACGGGTCGCTACGACAGACGTCTCTGGTTCACTATGCGGATTGTCTGCGCGTCAGAGCCGAGTTGAGTCGCTTGTCCGCAATCGATGCGTCCGCGTCGCCGCTCTGGCAACCGTTTCGGATTGTGCGAGCCGATCAGAGCGAAGCCGGTTTGCCGCAGCCTGTGTGGCACATGGGCGATGAGGGTAGCCTGCAATGTGTCTCCGGATTTGAAGACGACATGGTGTGTTATGCGATGCCAATGGAGGGCGATTTTGTCTTTGAGTGTGAGCTCACGCCTGTACGGGGTGAGCATCTTATGATGGGCTATGGTGGTTGTTACGAGATTCCGGGGAATTCCGAACATGATGCACGTCGCCTGCCGCTGGGCCGGGATTCCATCGCCATCGGCAAGGTGTTTGCTGTTCCCGATCCTGACGCACTGTGGCGATATCGGTTGTCCATTGAGAGGGGTCAGGTGTCAATCACAATCAACGATCAGCTGATCATAAAGGACACGCTTCCCGTATCATCACCGCCATGGTTATGTGTGCGAGCGACCAGGACGCCGGGGCCGGTTATCAGCAACATGCGGTTGTCAGGAAATCCGACAATCCCCGCGGCAGTGACTCTGGACACGGGGCCCGCTCTGCAGGGATGGGGGCGTCCATTTTTCGGAGGCGGTGAGCCCTTTCTTCCAGGCAGCCGAGCGGCTTCGGACTGGCGTTCGGATGAGTCCGCGCTGATCGGTCCTTTGCGAGAATCGTTGGACGCAACGAAATCTGAAAGCCTGCTGCAGTATGCTCGGCCGATGCTTGAGGACGGGGCAATCAGCTACAGCTTTTACTATGAGCCCGGGCGGCAGATGGTTCACCCGGCGCTCGATCAGCTGACATTCCTGCTGGATGCGGAACGCGGCGTGCTTTTGCATCGCATCAGCAATGGGCTGTGGGATCGCACCTGGCCGGACCCTGCATCAGCCGAGGCAGAACCTGAATTTCAAACCGTCCAGTCGTTGCCACTTCAGCCGAACGACTGGAACGCGATGCAGGTGACGCTGGAGAAAAATACGCTGACGCTGACTCTGAACGACGTTGTGATTTACCGTCGCCCGCTCGACGCCAGCCACCGTCGATCGTTTGGCCTGTTTCATTTCAAGGACGAAACACAAGCCCGAGTCCGTGATCTGACCTGGACTGGCAACTGGCCTCGTCAGCTGCCTGCGGCGGTCTTGTCCGCAGAATAGTGAAGAGTCGTCAAAACAAACGCCCCCGAGCTCGAAGGGTGTTCAGTGAGCCGCAAAACGCTAGTGGTCTGTCACGCGTTAAATTTAGGGTTGAGCCTTGCTTGTACGACGGACTTCCAGTCCGTCGGCGGTAACCTTTGTCGACGGACTGGAAGTCCGTCGTACCCTGAAATTTAGCTGTGACAGACCACTAGCGGTTCTTTGATTTAGTCTCAGCCTGAGCCGCGAGGCGCTAGCCGCGGGTATTTTCGTCGTGTTTTAAGACACACACCCGCAGCTAGTGCTTTGCGGCTCACTCAGTCAACAACTCGCTCGACGCGGCGGTTCATACCGCCTGCAAAAGACAACGCGGCGCGCTAATGACTGGCCGGGCTGCCAGCGGACAGAACGGGGGAACTCACTGTGCGAGGCGTTGCAGCCGCCAGTTGTCGGGCGGCCGCGACACTCGTATCAATCACAAGACGCAGGTCGACAACCCACGGTCCCTGCTCGGGCATCACAAACTCCCAGTGCGGCAGAACGCAGACACTTTGATGAACCGCCTCAAAGCCGCCTTCGGACTGACTGATCGTTTCGATCGGCATCGCCCACAACCCGCCGGCCTTCGACGATTCAATCCCGACATCCAGACCCAGCCATTCGTCGACCAGGCTTAAACGATCCACGCCCTCAAGATCGAGGATGGTATCCAGAGTCCCCAGACGCTGACCGCTGCCATCGTAGAAATAACGATCGCCCGTGCCACCCGGCATCGCGGCGAAGTTCAGTTCGACCGCAAGATGCAATGGAACATGCTTTGCGAAACCGGAGACCTGATACTGAATCAGAATTTCGTTCGGCCGATCGGCTGACATCATCACGATCTTCCGCACTTCCCCGGTCAGATCACTGATGTGACCACGTCGACGCATTTCGACGGCAATCTTCTGTTCGCCCTTGCGAACACTGGCCTCATACGTCCCGGTCGCAAAATCACCCAGCAGACCTTCCCCGCGCCGAAACGCATCGAACGTCAGTCGCGGCTGAAGGAAGAGATCCACCAGACTCTTGCGAGGCCAGTTGTCGTACACAATTTTCTTGTCCAGATCCGGCTGTTTGAACTTTACGTCCTTTGAGATCGAGGCCAGGTCTGCATCATCGGCGGATTCCACGTTTCGACCAAAATCCAGAATACGCTGGTGATAGGGTTCAGGCCGTCGATTCAGCGTCGCAAGAAGGTTCACACTGTTCGCACGCACATCCAGTTCATAAAGATGGCCGCCGGTGGCCGGGGACAACCATGCAATCAGTCGATGATTGCTCAGCTTCACTTCCTGCCGCGCGTCCAGATTAAAATCGGCCGCCGAGACATCGATCCAAGGTCCCGGTTCACGAGTCACTCGTTCGATCAACGTGTCTGCATCGATCAGTTCTTTGTACACAGCATTTCGCAGGTGCGGCAGATAGAGACCACCAAAGGCTCCGTGCCAGTAACTGCAATTGCATTGGCCACGGTACAGATGTGTGCGAGCGTCCTCAAGAAGTTCACGCTGATCATCGCCCAGTGAAGGATCGGCCATCAATGCCGCCAGACGATTGCTGACGTCGATCATCCGCGCGTACATCTCGTTGCTTTCCGGATAGCGAGTCCGGAAGTTTCGCCAGAAGCCGCCGCGAGTGAACCGAACCAGCCGCTGCCAGTCCACATTGTCAGCATTCATCCGCGTCAGCGAAACGAATTCCTTTTGAGCGGCCGGCGGAAGAACCCACTCGGTCATTTCACGGTAGCTGGCATCCGGCAGATAGCAGCGGCCAATCGGCGCGACCTGATCCAGCACGCCTGACGGAGTTGTGACTTTCAGCCACGATTCATTTTTTTTCAGCAGGTCCAGAAAACTTCGCAGCCAGCCATCTTCGTAGACATGCTTATAAGTTTCCGGCCACGAACCGAATTTTTCGCCATCGTCACCGAAGACAATGACGGCATCATCGTACTGCGCCGCCACTTCCTTCAGATACTCAATGCATTCTTCCGGCTTCGAAAACGGAATCAGGTAACGCAGCTTTTCGCTGCCCGGAAAGACAAACAGCAACCGGCCTTCGTCTTCGGTGACGTAGTAACCGGCCAATTCATTTTGGGGAATTCCGGCGCAGCGGAAGTGATAGTCGTCAATAATCGTGTACTGAATCCCGGCGGCCGCGATGTCGCTGGCAAAGGACTGTTCCCAGACTCGTTCAGGAAGCCACATTCCTCGCACTGTCGTGTGAAATAACTGATTCAGATGCTGTGTGAACGATTGAATCTGGCCGATGCGATCTCGCCGCGGAATGTTGGCCAGGATCGGTTCATAGAATGCGCCGCCAATGATTTCCACCTGCGACGAACTGACCATCTTGCGCAGGCGGTCGATGTATTCCGGATGATGGGGCTCCAGCCATTCCAGCAGACTTCCTGACGTATGCAGACCGAAGGGAATCTCCGGGTAGTCCTGCATCACATCCAGAAAAGGAAGATAGCTGTCGCGATACGCCTGTTCGAAGACACCATCAAAATTACCGACAGGCTGATGATTGTGAAACGTCAGCACCAGCCGTACAGAACCCGCCATGGAAGAAACTCCGGTCAGCCATTTCCGTCAAATCAAATTCGCCACCCGCCCGTCCGCATCGTGAGACAATGCTGCCTCACCAGTGCGATACGCATGAGGGACCTGTTCAGGACGATCCCGCAAAGCTGCAGGAACGATACAGAATAAAGTATCAATAAGGCGAGGTCACTCGACGATCGGACGATCGTTTCATTCGGAAAGATGATGACGAGGCGCGGAAATCGTTACCGTAGTCAACCCCTCCGCAGGAGGCAATCATCGCCCATTTCACGCAGACCCCCGAATTGAAGGCCGCGGGCCAGGATCTGGCGGACGCTGTGGGGAAACATTGAACGGGCGAGGGCAAAGCTGGACAAGATGGCCGTTTGGTCGATGGGGCGTCAGGGGTTTCGGGTGCGGAATACGACAGATATGAGTACCCAAATCGGGTATTCGCATCGGGAAGGCGTTCCTGGCGATAAAAGACGATTGTCGAATCACCGGGAGGCCATTACAGTGCCCCGCTTTCAATCGTCCACCGTCAACCCCTCTCGGGAGCCTCTTCCATGGTTCAACGTCCCCGCACCAAGGCGAAAATCGCCAAGAAATCCAAGCGATGCCAAAAATGCGGCAAGATCGTTCGTGGTGCCGTTCGCTGCAAGACCTGCCACGCCGTTCAGAAGTAATCTGAACCGCTGTCAGCGCAGGATCTTCATTGCGTGCCATGTGCATGCACGTCAGAGTCATTCGAGAACAGGACGGAGCTTTTTCGTCCGTCCTGAAACGCATCCGGGCCTCCGACGCTTCTGCTGACGACCACTCATTCTGTGGTAAAATTTAAGTCTGCAGACCAACCCCGCCGTCACGGGCCGATTTTCCAGTCGTGTTTCCTGAGGCGTCCTGCTGCGCACGTTTCTCAACCGAGATCGCCTGTGCCCTGCTGTCGTCGAACGTTGCGGCCCAGAGCCCTTCTCGTCCGAGTTCGTCTCGTGGGTTCATATCGACTTTTGCACTACTGCGGCAAATGATCGCGACATGCATCAACTGACGACGCACGCTCAGAAGCGAGCTTGGCCTGCTTCGGGAAGGCAACGCTGTGAAGCATTTTTGTTAAGGATTTCATGCGATTTCGGCCCAAAGGGCCATTCGATTGCCTAGCCCGGGCCATCGGCCGGGACCAGCGGCCAACATCATCGAAAAGGCCCAATGGGCCAACCGTTTGTACACAGGAAATGGGTATTCAAATGGCCGACCCTTTGGGCCTAACAAAATCACGGGATTCAAATTCCCGGGCCGACGGCCCGGGCTAAGCAAACGGATGGGCCTTCGGCCCGGAACAACAGCAAATTCACTCAATTAAATACTTCACACCGTTGCCGGGAAGGGCTCGCTTTTCGGCATGAAAGATCGTCGACCCGTCAACACAAAGCGGGCAGGCGTCGGTGGCGGATTTTGCTCGGCTGCTGGCGGCGAAGGTCACTCCGCGAGCTGTTGTCATCAGGCCGGTGACGAGCACGCTGATGCCGGCGATGCGGATGAGCTTCCGACGAATTCCAATCGTGGCCATTGAGAGACCGGCACCGGTCAGCATCATCACAGGGATCGTGCCCAGGCCGAAGCACAGCATGATGAGAATGCCTTTTCCCACACTACCGGAGCTCGCTGCAAGCGCCAAAAAACTGTAGACCAGACCGCACGGAAGGAAGCCCGTGACCAGTCCGGCAATGAATGCGCTTGTTGACGAACCGCCACGGAAAAACTGACTGAAGACGGTTCGAGTCACGCACGGAACATTCGCTTTCCGACGCACGCGCCAGCGCAGCCAGCCTGCGGCATGCAGTCCCTGAACCACCAGCAACAGACCAGCGACGATGGCGAACATCGCCTGCAGCCAGACGGCATTGCCCTGGGCTCGCAGGAATTTTGCTCCCACAGACGCAGCCGCGATTCCCAGAAACACATACGTCAGTGTTCGGCCAAGACTCCAGCAGATTTGACGCAGCATGGCACCCGTGATCGACTTTGTCCCGAGACTCATCGTGGCCGCAATGCCACCGCACATGCCGATGCAGTGTGCGGAGCCGAGGACTCCGCTGACAAAGATCAAGGCAAATTCGGTAACGCTGGAGAACATAACAGTGACAAGGCTTAAACTGGTGAAAAATCACTAACTCCACAACCCGTACTGCTCGCAGAACGAACAACGACTTTCGGCATCAGCTGTTTCGCATGACGATCTCCTGAGTCAGCGGGCCACGTGAGGCGTCGGGTAACGTCATTCTCGCCTCATCGAGGCCTTCCTGCATTGACATTCCATCCATTCCGCTGGCCGGTGCAATCGCCATCAGCCGCAGCGAATTGGAAATCACAAGCAGGCTGCTCACAATCATCAGCCCCGCAGCGACGGTGGGATTAAGCAATCCCATCGCCGCCAGGACGACGCCGCCAAAGTTGTAGCCAAAGGCCCAGAAAAGATTCTGCCTAATCACTGAGCGAGTTCGACGAGCCAGCTCAATCGCCCATGGAATGCGGCTCAAATCGTTGCTCAGCAGACACACCTGAGCCGACTCACGCGACACGTCGGCGCCACAACCCATGGCGATTCCCACGTCACTGACGGCCAGAGCGGGTGCATCGTTGATCCCGTCACCAACCATCGCCACGGAATCACACTTTTGGCGCAGCTCCCGCAGATGGGCTACCTTCTGATCCGGTCGAAGATCGCATTCTATCTGCAGACATGAAGCGGCCACCGGAGCCGGTACAAACGCTGGGTGGGAATGGTCTTCGTCGGAAGAGTGCTCATGCGCCCTTGGCGCGGCTGCGCATTCTGCACTGCACTGGCAACCGACTTCATGACAGTCCAGCAGATTGCGTCGCAATTGTTCGGCCTTTGCGGAACGGTCCCCAGTCAGCACTGTGACTGGCAGGCCAAGATCCAAACAACTTCGAACCGCCGCTGAAGATTCTGGCCGCATCGTTTCCGTCAGCAGAAACAGAATCACCGGTCGGTCAGCAACAGACACAGCGACGACAGACGCCGCCTCCTGATCGGCGATCGACAACGCATGAGCCATCCGCAGTCGCAGACGTGGGGGAATGTCGGAACTGGCCGAAACAAACTCCAGACTTCCCAGACGGACGGCACTTCCATCCGCTCGGTTGGCCGCAACGCCACCGCCGGGAATCGATCGCACGTTGTGAATCTCAAGGGCTCGCCGAACAGCAGCTGGAGAACGTTGTTCATTGGGATCCGGCCGAGCTCCCGGCCAGGTTTCGACAAATCGCACCACCGCCTGCGAAAATGGATGCGTCGAAGTTTTGGCCAGCGCGGCACACAGCGGAAGAATGTCGCGAGAATCATGATCATCGAGCACACAAAGGTGTCGAACCTGAGGACTGCCGGTGGTGAGTGTTCCGGTTTTGTCGAAGCAGATCGATTTTACCGTTGCCAGGCGTTCGATCGCTTCACCGCTGCGAAACAGAACCTGATGCTTGATTGCCGTGCTAAGCGCTGTCCACACGGCAAGCGGCGTCGCAAGTCCCAGAGCACACGGGCAGGCGATCAGCAGAACGCTCAGACTGTGTTGAATGGCAATTCCCGCACCGCTCGGCCAGTGCACGAGCAACGTCAGCAGAGCGACTCCGGTGATCATCGGAAAGAACCACGCGGAAACGCGATCGGCCAGACGCTGATAAAGCCCACGCGACAATCGAGCTTCCTGCAGCAGCTGCAACAGACGCCCAAACGAGCCGGCTCGGAAAGTGGCCGTCGCTTCGACAATCACATGGCCGTCCAGATTCACCGTCCCGCCGAGCACTCGATCGCCCGGGGCTTTGCCAACCGGCGTGCTTTCCCCGGTAAAGACCTGTTCGTCCGCTGTTGTCTGGCCGTCGACAAGAATGGCGTCCGTCGGAAAGCGTTCGCCCGCACGAATCTGCAGGCGATCGCCCGCCGCGATGTCGGTGCAGGCAATTTCGGCGGGACCATCGGGCGTCATCCGCAGCGATTTTTCGGGCAGCAGTGCGGCCAGTTTGTCGAGCGCCTCCGTGGCCTTCTGTTTTCCGGTCGCTTCGAACCAGCGGCCCAGAGTCACCATCACCAGAACAGTCGCGCCGACTTCAAAATAAACGGTCTCAGACCCGCGGAGCACATTGGCGACGGAAATCACATACGCCGCGGCCACGCCGGTCGCGATCAGCAGATCCGTGGAAAAAATCCGCTGCCGCCAGCTGTGAATCGCGTTCTGCAGCAAAGGGACTCCCAGCAGCAGCAGCACCGGCAGGCTAAAGATCATGCTCAGCCAGCGGAAGACTTCGAAGAGCTGCACCTGAAACGGATCTCGCTGAACATCGTATACATCCAGCGACCACATGGTCATCGTGAACGCCATGAGATTCATCGAGAAGAAAATCGCAATGCCGAGGCGGACGATGGTCCAGCGAACGGCACCTTCTTGTTCTTTTTCTTCGGTGATTGCATGCGCCATGCGACAACCGAAGCAGCAGTAGACGGGCTCCGTGGCAGGCGTGCCGAAGCCCGGCGTCTGTAAAAAGCCAGGCTTTTGTGCTGCCGCATCCGCATGGATAGACGCCTGAGAATCCGGACGAACAGCCACTCCCAACACTGGAAGTCCGCACCACGAACAGCACACAACGTCAGACGAGGCCGTGGTTTCGGGGGACTGAAAAACTTCTGCAGTGCGGAGGCTTAATGTCATGGGGGCAATACCAATTCAACCTGCATCGCCGGGAAGAAATACCGGATGATGTAGTAGACCGTTCCAATCCAGAAACCCAGCCAGATGGCTCGGATATACCACGGAATCTCATTGCCCCGGTAATAATGATAAGCGTGATCCTGTTCCGGCGTTGTGTTCTCCGGACCAGTGGAAGTCGTATCAGACATGTGAATCCAGCTCCCGTTCATTGTCGAGCATCGTGTATTTGGGGTGTTCGAGGTCATGGAACATGCCGTTCATGGCTGCCCACAGCAGCAGGCAAAGAAAGCCCAGGCTGGCGAGCAAATAGTTGACGACCGGCGTGATGGCAAATCCACCGTCCGAGGCGCCTTTCGTCAGTTCTATCAGTTCGCCAAACTTCATGATGAACCCGAGCATGCTGGGGATCAGAATGAGAACGCCGAAGACCAGCGTGATCGACCAGGCTTTAGATCGATTTTTGCGAGTTGATGATGTGACGGTCGTCAAGGTTCGCATTGGTGATTGCGTGCTCACTTCGATTCCTCCTTCGTTGATTCTGCCGCCAGTGGTTTTGACAGAGCAGACGGGACGTAGGCCTCGTAGTACGGATAGCTTTCCTGCCATGATCCCAGCCACTGGACATAGGTCATGATCGCGAGCCCCTTTTTGTTGGGCTTATCAGCTGAGCCATCAAAGAACCACGGATACTCGGGCATTGGAGATTCCTGGGACACGTTCTCCGGCCGAAAGAAGTGTACCGCATGCCAGTCGTTGGAGCGACGTCCGCCTTCTCGACAAAGGTCCGGACCGACTCGACGAGTTCCAAACAGCACCGGTCGCTGAAGTTCGTTCTGATATTCAGCCGACCGTGAAACCGGTCCCCAGCGTTCTTCTTCGTTCGACACCGGACGAATGAACTGGCTGTGGCAATGCCAGCAGCCTTCGCCGACATACACTTTGTGGCCGATACGCAGAGCATCTCCGCAGGCCTTGTTCCACCATTCGTCGTGCTCTGCTTCACCACCTGGCGGCTTGCCGAACGCGGCTTCAAATGATTCCGGATACCGACGTGCCAGATCTTCAAACTGATACCGCAGGTTTGGGTTAATCAGTTCGGCAACGGTCTTTTCCTGGAGGTGGCTGTACATCAACCACGGAACGACCGCATTCGAGACGAAGGCCAGCACGAAAAAACCGATGCCGGCGATGTAAAAAATACCCCATTTACTTTCAAACATGGTTCGCTACCAGAGTTATGCAGGATGGGCATCGTTGCCCGTCGATCAGGTTGGAAGAAGACTCTTTTGCGTCACGCCCATATTTGTCATGCCGCAGGGCGTTCATCGCCGACCACTTATGTCCCTGTTGAACAACGTTTCACTGCCACTCATCATCACGCTTTTGCAGCCGCCGACACAGACTTCGGTGCCATGCGGATCGTCATCCACAGATTTGTCATGAAGGCAATCAGACCGCCAAACATGACCAGGCCAGCCACAGTTCGCAGAGCCCAGAACGGGACGGAGAATTCCGTCGATGCGTCCCATGGTTCCAGTGCTGCCCACGACCAGCCCTGGAACAGGCCCAGCAGAATCAGGTCGGCCGCCATCACGGCCAGGCCCACAGTTGACAGCCAGTAGTGCCATTCGATCAGCGAACTGCTCGCCCAGTCCCGTTTCAGCAGGCGTGGGAACAGATACGTCATCGTGCCCATAATCCACATGGAGAACACGCCGAACATCACCATGTGAGCGTGTCCGACAACCCAGTCACTGAAGTGAATGATCTTCTGGAACGTCAGAGTCACCTGGAAAGAACACTGCAGACAGGTCAGGAAGTAGAACACCATGCCCGTGTAGAAATACCGCACCGGCAGATTGGTCCTCACGATGCTCCAGTTACCCCAGATCGAACCGAAGAAGTTGATGATCACAGTGGTCACTACCAGTTCCACTGCGATCGTGGAGACCACCGCACCGTACTGCAGAAACATTGGAATCGGCGTGTACAGGAAGTGATGGATGCCCTGCAGCGGATAAAAGAACGCCAGGCCCCAAAAACCGACCAGCGACAGCCCGTGGCTCCAGATGGGCTTCTTAATCAGAATCGGCACAAAGTAGTACATCAGTCCCCAGCCGAGCGGTGTGACGAACAGACCGACAAGGTCATGAATGAACAGACCACCGACGGCTCCGGCACTGGTTCCGGACACGAGATATTGGGGGACAAAGTTGCCCATCGCATAGGTGAGCGGTGTCCAGATGAAGGCCGCCATAAAGTACCATAGAGCCACGTAGATCGGCCCTTTCATGCGGGCGATGGGGGTCATGAAGTTCAGGGCAACCAGCATCACGCCCAGCTGTGCCACCGGGTCAATCCACACTGGCGTTTCACCCCATTCCACCCCCTGAGCTTCACCCAGCAGAATACCCACGGCGGTTGCTCCCACCACGGCCTGCCAGGCGACGAAAATGAACCAGGATAACCGTCGGTCGAGCACCGGCTGCAGCGTCAGGCGAGGAATAGCCCAGTGCAGAGCGCCCAGAAATCCGTTGGCCAGAAATCCGTAGGCCACTGCATTGGTATGGACCATACGCCAGCGACCGGGAGAAAATATTTCAATCCCGGCAAGGGGTTGTGTCGAATCAGCTGCAGCGAAACCAGAAGGCCTGCCAGCATGGATGTTGTGAGAAACGTCAGAGCGGCCACGAAGTACCACTTAACGATTTTCTCGTCAACCAGCTCTTCATGAGTGTATGACTTGTGAGGTGTTGCGATCGTTGCCGTTGTCATCAGTTATGGCTCGGTTATGGCTTCGAAAGGAGGGCAATGATTAAACGTAGCAGGCAGACTCGATGTGCCGCAGCTATATAAAATAAGAACTCGTCGAGATCCGGGCGGACGACGCGCGGAGTGTGCCTGCTGCTTTTTGAACGGTATGTGTTATTCGGTCGGTCGCTTGTAGGGGATGTAGGTTCCATACGGTGCCATGATCGCCATCGACCAGCCGAAGACCAGGTGAGTCGCGAGAGCAACCCACCATGGAAGATAGTTGTTGTCCGTGATCCAGTCGCCGCCAAACAGAGCCGGCTGCAGCCACGACAGAATCAGGTAATAGTTCACAAACCAGACGGCAACTCCAAGGACAGTGCCCAGAATGAGCTTGGCCATCATTGGCTTGTGTTCGGCATAGCGTGAGATCACATAATGAAACAAACTTCCCAGAACCATGCCGGTGCCGATGTACAGGCAGCAGCCCAGAGCCAGAATCATTCCGTCATTGATTTCGAAAGCTGACTTTTCGACCTGGCTGCCCAGCGGAAGTGCTTTTTCCCCGAGCGGAAACGTCAGATAGACGCGAATGATTTCCAGAGGATACTTTCCGGCGACAACCGATCCGATCACGTTGAACAGCAGGCTGACCATCGCCGCAAAACCACCGAGGAAAAAACCGACGGTGATGTAGTAGCCGCTAAAAAAAAGTTCGCGGGTGTCCACGGACCCGGGATATCATTTGCTGCAAGTTCTGCTTCCAACGAAGCGACCTGCGTTTTCAGCGACTTGAGTGTGTGTTGCTTCTCGTGAAGTATCTTCTGATCGGCCATAAGAGAAACTCGCCTGCAAAGCGGTGGGATGTTTAATGGGACAAGCCGTGTGCTCGTCATAATTTGCAACAACGACTACGCACAGCTCGGAAACCCGCGCGAACTATTCTTCAGCCGGCTTCGCACTCGCGTCAGCGGCAACCGGTTCGGCATACGGTTTCAGCAGCCCGGCAGGAATCGCTTTCCCTTCGCGACGTCGATTGGAAACACTCAGCACATAGCTGACCAGATTCCAGATCGTTTCCGGTTCACTCTGAAGAGCGCTCTTAAAGCCGGGCATTGGACTGCCGTTAATCCCGTTCATGATGCGGCGATAAATGTCGATCGGTTCCTGCCCGCCGTGCAGCATGCCGGATGTCAGGTCGGCTGCTCGAGTTGCATGGCCCCATGAATCCTTGCCGATGTTATCCTTCGTGTGACCGCGGCCGTCGTCGCCATGGCACTTGCTGCATCCTTTGGAGAGGAACGCTTCGCGACCCAGAGCCACTCGTTCCTGAGTCAGCTCGGGTTCCGGTGTCAGCGGCTGAGTCAACGAGGCCTGAGCTTCCTTCCAGCGACCACCGACATCCGCCACAAGTTCGGGGATATATTCAGGATCCAGTTCTTCAGACGCTTCAGCTTCCTTGGCCAGCTGATATTCCATTTCGCCACGCTGTGACAGGACGAGAATATAATCCACGACCGCCTGAATTTCTTTCTTCGGCAGCAAGCGGAAATTCGGCATGGACGTCCCAACGACACCTCGATGCAGCGTCACGATCAGATCTTCACGACGCGGCTTTCCACCGTAAGGCGTGGAAGTAAACTTGAAAATCCCGCGAGTATAATCGCGAGGACGCGGATACAGGCTGTTTGCCACAGGACCATTGCCGTCACCGTTGACACCATGACATTGTACACATCGCTTCATGTAAACCTGCTGGCCGAGTTTCAACTCCAGCTCGCGTTTGAAGTCGGGTTCCCCTTCGCTCAGCAGTTTTGGCTTCAGGTAAGTTCCGGAGTTCTCCCGAACAATGTTTTTAATCTCGCCGACGAGTTTCTCGCCCACGTTCTTTTCACCCTCTTCAGACTCGGCTTCCGCAAGCTTTTCCGGCAAAGCCCGAACTAGCGCACTTGCCTGCCATTCCACGGGTTCCGACCGACCGCAGCCGGTCACTGCTGTCAAAGCAAGCCCCAGACCAAGAGCCGTCACACTTCGAACCATTAAAGACATATTCCGCCACCGCAGGTTGCCCTCTGACTTCGCAGCGGGCTCGGCAGCGATCAAGGTGCTTTTCCTCAGCGCGCTGGACACAAGCGACAAAAGAGTGCGAGAGACAGGCATCTCATAAATCCGGGAAGGGAATCGAATCCTCAGCGTCACCGAAGCGGTGCAGCACACGGGCTACTGCAAAAGCACCGAGTGTGCCAAAGTTCGGCAATGGACATCCCGCGTCTCGATAATCCCGGAAACCGGACCGTCAGCGATTCACTTCGCCAAAACCAGTGCAGTCGCAGGGCGAGTTCGGGCAGTTTATGCGGCTCATCTTCGCCAAAGGTTCAGGTGGGCCTTTTGGTCCGGCTGCGAGTGATTCCCTATGCACACTTGTCTGCACATTGTCACACCGTGCAGACGCAGAAATGTGTGACGATTCGTCACATCGATGCGAATCGCATCGTTGCTGATTGGCAAGCGACAAAAAAAGGCCAGCGATGGGAGTCGCCGGCCTTCTGAGTTTTGTCGACAACGGGCGTCACTGCCGTGGCAGGCAGGACTTCCGGAGCTTGCGGATTATTAAGCGGTCAGCTCGCCGCAGTCAGCAACGCCAACCTTCGCGCTTGTTCGGCCACTGTCGGATCCGACAGCTTCGATGGCTTTTACAACGTCCATCCCTTCGACGACCGAGCCGAAGACGACATGCTTACCGTCGAGCCATGCGGTTTTCACCGTGCATAGAAAGAACTGTGATCCGTTGGTGTTCGGACCGGCGTTCGCCATGCTGAGAACCCCGGGACCGGTGTGTTTCAGCTGGAAGTTCTCATCGGCAAACTTGGCTCCGTAAATGGACTTGCCACCGGTGCCGTTGTGATTCGTAAAATCACCGCCCTGACACATGAAGTTAGAGATAACGCGGTGAAACGCTGATCCCTTGAATCCGAATCCCTTTTCGCCGGTGCAAAGGGCGCGGAAGTTTTCCGCAGTCTTTGGCACCACATCGGCACGCAGTTCAATCACAATTCTGCCGGCAGGCTTATCACCGATCGTGATATCCATGAAACAACGTGGCAGTTTCTTTTCCTCTGCACCCACGACCAACCCCCTGATGCCCAAATGGCAACGGACAAAAAATAATCAATCCGCCCGATTTCTAATCGCGCGGCCTCTTTATTTGAAGTCGTGCGTCTGACGACATGCTCACCGACGCTGGCCCAATGCCACTCACTTTGACAAAGTAGACGTCACTCTCTGAGTGACGAAGGCCGCAAAACGCGGCCCCTGGCATTCATCACTCGGAGAGTGATGGCTACTCTAATCGCAAATCGACTGCCATTGGGCGCTGGCCGGAAGCGGCACGATCTCTCACAGCAGCACAGTATGACGGATCAGAGCTTCTGAGGAAAGCGAACGGCTATTTGCCTCCTTCACAAAGGTGAATCGGGGCAAAGCTGCGGTCTTTGGGGAGCCCAATCCGGCCCGATGGCGGGAAAAGCGGTAACTGGTGCTTGATGGTATTCGAGCGGGCGGGTAAACGTCGCGTTTTACGAAAACAATTCCGAGAAATCATAGGTTTCTGCAAGTTCCATGTCTGTTCTTCTGCAATTAACTGACGGCGTCAAAAGTTACGGTGACCAGATGCTGCTCGACGGAGCCAGCGTCACGCTCTATGAAGATGTGAAATACGGCTTCATTGGACGCAACGGTGCCGGTAAATCCACACTGCTGCGAGTCCTTCTCGGCGATGAAGAACTGGACAGCGGCACGGTGATGCGGTCTCCGAATCTGCGTGTCGGCTATTTGCGACAGCATGATCCGTTTCAGCCGGGGGAGTCTGCGATGGACTTCCTGATGCGGGACAGCGGCGCGCCGGACTGGAAGTGCGGCGAAGTGGCTGCTGAGTTCGAATTGAAGGGCCAGTATCTGAACGGGCCGGTGCAGGGATTGTCGGGCGGATGGCAGACTCGCGTCAAACTGGCCGCGCTGCTGCTGCATGATCCGAATCTTTTGATGCTGGACGAACCAACAAACTTTCTCGACCTTCGCACCCAGATTCTTCTCGAACACTTCCTGCGACATTTCCCGGCGGCCTGCCTGATCGTCTCCCACGATCGCGAATTCCTGACGGCCACATGTTCGCACACGCTGGATCTGAACCGTGGCAAGCTGACGATGTATAACGGCAAGATTGCCGGATACATGCAGCAGGCCGAAGAAGAAAAGATGCGTGCGGAGCGCACAAATTCGGCCGTAATGGCCAAGCAGAAACAGCTTCAGACATTCATCGATAAAAACAAGGCACGTGCCACCGGAGCCAGCCAGGCGCGTTCAAAACAGAAGCAGCTCGACCGGTTGACTCTGCAGGAAATCGAAGTCGATCTGCCAACCGCCAGTATTCGCGCGCCTCAGGTAGAGCCGCGGCAGGGACCAGTCGTTCGCTGTATGGATCTCGCGATCGGTTACGATGGCAAGGCCGTGGCCAGCGGAATTGAACTTGAGATTGAGCATCAGCAGCGTGCCGCGATCGTGGGTGACAACGGTCAGGGCAAGACGACCATGCTGCGAACGCTCGTGGATTCTCTGAAACCGGTTGCCGGCAAAGTGAAATGGGGTTACGGCACCGAGATCGGTGTTTACGCTCAGCACGTGTATTCCACACTGCCGCCCGATCAAACGGTTCTGGAATATCTGGAGTACAAGTCGCGGCCCGGCACGACGACTCAGGATTGTCTGGCCTGTGCCGGTTCGCTGCTGTTCAAGGGCGGCCACACAAAGAAGCCGATCCGAGTCCTGTCCGGAGGCGAGCGAGCTCGCTTGTGTATGGCCGGTCTGCTGCTGGGGACGTACAACGTTCTGATTCTTGACGAACCGGGCAACCATCTGGACGTCGAAACCGTCGAATCTCTGGCGGAGGCATTGCTGATTTATAAAGGCACTGTCCTGTTTACCAGCCACGACCGTCACTTCGTTCGCCGCATCGCGACAAACATCATTGAGGTGCGGGACGGCAAAGTTCGCAACTATTCCGGCAAGTATGACGACTACATTTACTACGTGAATAAAGAGATCGAAGAAGGCGAGCGAGAACGCAATTCGGGGCGTCTTGCCACGCCTCCTGCAGGCAAAGGCGCGGGATCGAAGGTTGAAAAACTACCAGCGGCCAGGGACATTCATACGCAGCGAAAGACGCTTCGCAATCTTGAAAAATCGATCGCCAAACTGGACGAGCAGAAGAAGGCTCTGAGTGCGGAGATGATGAAAACATCGGACGCAAAGAAAGCCATGGAACTTCACACGCAGCTGGAATCCGTCACAAAAGAACTAACTGACGTCGAAGAAAAATGGGTCGAACTCCAGCAGGAGCTCGGCGAGTGGTAACCGGCTCCAAACTCATAAGCTGAACATGAAACTGTCTCTGCGGGGATTGACGTTACGGGCAAGCGGCGTATTGATTCAATGTGTTTTCGCAACCCGAAACGTCAGTGAGGGGTGGAATCGCAAGCATTCTTCGCCTCAAATCCCTCGCTGACGCGTCGGGTTACGATTAAATCAACAGCCCGCGAGAGCAGTCGGGGAAGCGATGGGGGCGGCACGATCATGGCAATGAGCGACGAGATGCCCGATGAGTTGCCTCTACGCAGAGAACTGGTGAAAAATGTGCTCGCCGCGGCCGAATTGCAACGCAGCGGCACGTTCAGCAGCGAGCTGCGAGACGCGTTGAATGCTTTGAACGAGCACCCTGAGCAGCTTGCCGGACGACTGCAGATTGCGTCACAACTGAAACAGGTCACGTCGCCCGTGGGAGCCGGTTTTCTTGGCGTCTGGCTTGGTGCGGGCGTTGAGAGTGGAATCGATCCCAATCTCACCACGATCCCTGTCCTGGAAGCACTTCTGCGCTGGATCGCCACGATTCAGACTGAGCCCGAGGGAAGCTCCGAAAACGAGGCGAGGAAGCTGCCGAGGTCAGTGATTCCGCCTGGTGGCATTATGGCGATGGCACGGTGCCCAAAAACGAACTCAGCGGGACAGTTTGGGGCGAAGCCGATCCTGCATTGATTCCAAAAATCGAAGGTCAGCAGGTGCTTGTGCTGTGGCCAATGATACTGGGCAGTCGCAGCTGGGACGCGGGATTCTTTGGACCGCATCTGCATGCAACACCTCCTGCGGTGACGGTCGATGCAGAATTCACAGACGAACAATTGCAGGATTGGTGGTCGAAGCTGAAATTGCCCGCACCTGCGAAACCGTGGTGGAAATTCTTGTAGACGCGGGTGAGTGGAGCGACTCTGATGTTATTGCGCCCTTCGCGCCAGAACAGGACGAAGCAGTTTGAGCCAGGCGGGTTGTTTATTGAATCGTTTTCACAACCCGACGCGTCAGCGAGGGATGAAAATGCCGCCGTTATGCGCCCATGAATCCCTCGCTGACGCGTCGGGTTGGGATAATTGCCGGTCTGTTCCACCACTTCATCGCCCCGGATTTCCAAGTGCCCAGCTTCAAAACTGAAGCGACCGGGCAAAACTGCAAAACTGCAAACCGCGTTTTCGTGGATGCTGAGATCCAAAAAAACATGGGAAAAATCAATAAAAGGTAAGACTTTTGATGTTTTTTTAACCACTCTGCACTCAATTTCCGTGGGTGCCGATAAACTTCGGAAAATGCAGATTTTTCGGCCGTCTCGTGTCTCGGATTGACAACGCGATCTCGGCGGCTATCCTATGCGGCTTCAATCCAGGACCGCGTGTTTTCAGCAAATCAGGACTTTTTGGCTCATGGGACGTACTGAACGACAACGAGAAATTGCTCGCCGCCGGAAGCGCAAAACAGGTTTGGCAAAGGTGCGAGCACGCTACGCCACGTCCAAGAATGAGGCTGAAAAGGCTGAATTGCTGGCTAAGGCTCGCCGCATGAGCCCATTCATCGAATTAGAATAAGCTGCAAACTATTTTGACGGCATGAATGGATTGGCGGAAGGCTTCAAAACACGCCACATCAGGATCACCCCGAAGACGGCGAATGGTTTTCATTCGCCGTTTTTTATTGCGCCGTTCACGCCCGGACAGGACGACGCAGTTCGTACGAGGCGGGTTGTGGATTGGATCGTTTTCCCAACCCGACACGTCAGCGAGGGGATCGAGTTTCCGTTGTAATTCGCCGTGAATCCCTCGCTGACGCGTCGGGTTGGGATAATTGCCTTTCTTTTCGAGCAACTCATCGCCCACGATTTCGAATAACGGCAGTCGCCGAAACCCTTGGCGGGTTCCGCTACAAAAAAGCGGGGAGGGACTGAGCGTCAGGCGACGTCGCGAAAAATGCGAAGAGTGGCCGATGCCTGAGGTTGCACGATATTGACCAGCAATTCGGCCGTCAGCAACGTGGCTCCCTGCTGCTGCTCGACAAGTTGCCGGCCAGCGTTGGCCAGACGTGTGCGTTCTGAGGCGTCTCGCAGCAGTGACCGGACAGTTTCCGTCAACTGCCCCGGAGTCTGCATTTGAATGCACGCATGTGCGGAACGGAATGCCTCGACGACATCTCTGAAGTTCCAGGTGTTCGGGCCGAACAGCACACTGGCTCCGTACGCCGCGGGCTCAATCATATTCTGACCGCCCCGTTTGCTGAAGCTGCCTCCCACAAACGCAATATCGGCCAGGCCCCAGCAGGCACTCAGCTCGCCGATGGTATCCAGCAACAAAACCGGGTTGACCGCTGCAGGTGCTTCCGAAACCAAGGGCTTCGGCGTCGCAAGCTGAAGTTCGCTGGCCTGAATTCGGACTATACTCGCGGTATTCTCGGCCTTATCGTCGGTTTCAAGGGTCGAGCGACGCAGCAGAGGAATTCCGGCGGCTTTCACCAGGTTGGCAACCTCGTCAAAACGTTCCTTGTGACGTGGGACGAGGATGAGCCGCAGGTTTGAGAACTCGTTTCGCAGCGTCTTCCAGGATTCGATCGCCAGGTCTTCCTCCGGCTCCTGAGTACTGCCGGCCATGAAAACCAGTTCGTTCTCGGCGAGCCCAAACAGTTTTCGGAGCCGCGCGGTTTTAAGATTGGTGCGTGACGTTTCGACTCCGTCAAATTTTATCGAACCCGTGACGCGAATGTTTTGTGGAAGGACCCCCAACGACTGCAGTCGGTCGGCATACGTCTGTGACTGCGATGCCACAAGAGCCAACGTGCGGAAGATTGGTCTCAGCAAAGGTCGCGCACGTGAGTAGCCTCGGTGACTGCGTTCGCTCATGCGAGCATTGATCACGGAAACAGGAATGGACTGACGAGCGCATTCCATCAGAAAATTGGGCCACAGTTCCAGCTCCATCAGGACAACCTGAGCTGGCTGAATCCGGAGAATGGCGTTACGAACGGCCCAGGAAAAATCCAGAGGGAACCATGTCAGTTTGCATCCGGAAAATCGCTTCTGCACGAGTTCCCAGCCGGTGTCCGTGGATGTCGAAACAACGATCAGGAAGCGATCCTTCGTCTGCCGACGAAATTCTTCCACCACCTTTTGCAGCTGAATCACTTCACCAACGCTGACCGCATGAAACCAGACCGTCGGCCGTCCATCGTGCTGGATCTGCACGAGGCCGAACAGTTTTTCCGAAAGGCCCTGACGGTAACGACCATGCCGAAAGATGCGCCAGCCAATCACGGGCGACAGCGCGACCAGCAGCAGCATGTAAACAGTGTTAAGAAGCCATCGCATGAAGGAAATCCGTTTCCTGGTCACGATCCGTTGGACCCTGGCAGCTCGGCCAATCGGACCAATGGCGTGGACTTAATCAGCCGCGGGGCTCACGCCCCGGTTGTAGGACATCTGATTCGCCGAGAAAACCGGGGCTCACGCCCTGCGGCTAATACTGAACTGCCCTAAGTCCACGCCATTGGCCAATCAGACGGGCCGACAATTCAATCATTTGCCGCAGCACTTTTTATACTTCTTGCCACTGCCGCAAGGACAGTCGTCGTTCCGTCCGACTCGTGGACCGGCGTTGATGATCGGAGCAATTGTTCGGCCTTCTTCACCCGCTTCAGGGGCGTTGGTCTGCAGTTCGTCAACCCTGCTGTCCGGCATTGGAGCCGGCGGAGCCACGTCATGTTCCGTTGCTGTGATTCTCCACAGTGAACCGACGAATGCAGGACTTTCGTGTTCGATCCGGAAGATCGCCTGAGTGACCTGTTCTGAAATGCGATCCCACATCGAAAGAAACGCGCGACGACCTTCGCGTTTGTATTCGGTGCGAGGATCCTTCTGGGCATATCCGACGAAACTGATTCCCTGCTTCAGATGGCCCATGAAGTACAGATGATCCTTCCACGCGGAATCCAGGAATTCAAGCAGCACGGCGCGTTCGGTCTGACGCATTTCCGGACGGAAGACCTGTTCAATGCCCTGCAGCAGATCGGTGCGAACCTGATCGCCCGTCATCTTGCGAAGACGGTCGGCATTCAGCCCGAGACCCAGTTCCCTTTCAATCCAGGTCATCAAGTCATCGACCTGGTTATCGGAGACTCGCATCGATCCTTCGGAAGGGGGCCCGAGAATCGTCGTCAGTCGAGCATCCACCATTTCGCGTTCCGGGCGACGGCCCAGGAACTGGCCACTGGTCGTGACGAGCGTTTCTTGAATCTGAGCCGTCTGAAGATCCGCAAATTTTTCCGGATTGAAGTCCGCCCGAAAGCGAGTATTGGCCCAGCGAGCCAGTTTTTCGCGATTGAAACGCTCGTTCTGCTTGCCGTCGCCTTCGAGAAAGTTGTGCATGCCGACCGAGACCGGAAACGTGATTTCCTTTTCGTCGTAACGATTGCGAACTCGTTCTTTCAGCAGATTGGCAATCTGCGTTTCATCCAGCCCGGTCAGCTCTTCGGCCTTGATCCCCAGCATAAAGTTGAAGTTGGCCCAGCCAGCCAGCGACTTGTGCGAGAACTGAGGATCAAGCAGATTGTCCAGTTCCTTCAGATCCCAGCGAGCCATTCCCTCTTTGGCCTGTGCCAGCAGGAAGACCGACAGCTTATCGCGATCATGCTTACGCAGATCCTTATCCTGCAGTGAAAGACCAAACGTCCGGTTGGCCCACTTGGCCAGAGCCAGCCAGTTCCAGTCGAGCTTGCTGTCGGCGTCTTCCGGAAGATTGACGTCAATCTGTTCGTAAATCTGCGACTCACCCTGACGCTTGCCTTCGTCACGCAAATGTCTTTCCAGCTCTTCACGATCCATGTCGCGAATGTCGGACGCATCCATTTCCAGCTGAAGATTCTGCGCCACCCACGCCACAATAGTTTCCCAGCGATAATCGCGAGCCAGGAAATGCTTCGTCCAGCGCATGATTTCGTCGTTGATCATCCCGAGCAGGAGATTGCGACAGTCGACGCCGTCAAGAATCTGCTGGCGGTAGGAGTATGTTCTCTTGCGCTGTTCGTCCATCACCTCATCGTATTCGAGCAGGTTCTTGCGTTGGTCGAAGTGCTGCTCTTCACGTTTCTTCTGAGCACCTTCAATGCGGCGAGTCACCATGGAACTGATAATCGGCTCGCCTTCTTTCAGACCGGCCCACTGCATAATTCGCTTCACAGCATCGCCGGCAAACAGACGCATCAGTTTGTCGTCAAGCGAGATAAAGAAGCGGCTGGAACCCGGGTCACCCTGACGACCCGCACGACCTCTCAGCTGCAAATCGATACGGCGGGAGTCGTGGCGTTCTGTGCCGACAACGTGCAGCCCGCCCATTTCAGAAACTTCCTTCGACTCGGTAATCATGCCTTCGCGTTCGGCAATCTGGCGAGTCAATCCGTCCCATTCGGACTTTGGCACTTCCAAGCGCGAATGGTATTTCGTCTTCAGGTCTTCCCAGGCCAGATGCTCCGGGTTCCCGCCGAGGATAATGTCGGTTCCGCGACCGGCCATGTTGGTGGCGATCGTCACAGCCGCCTTTCGACCGGCCTGAGCAACAATCTCGGCTTCTCGCTCGTGGAACTTTGCATTCAGAACGTTGTGCTTCACGCCCTTGCGCACCAGACGGTTGCTCAGCATCTCCGACAATTCAATCGACGTCGTGCCCACCAGAACCGGCCGGCCGGTTGTGTGTACTTCTGCGATTTCGGCAATGACGGCATCCCACTTTTCTTTTTCTGTCCCGTAAATATTGTCCGGATGATTGAGTCGCATCATCGGGCGATTTGTTGGAATCGCCACGACATCCAGATTATAGATCTTCAGGAACTCTTCGGACTCGGTCATCGCTGTTCCGGTCATCCCGGCCAGCTTTTTGTAAAGCTTGAAATAATTCTGCAGCGTGATCGTCGCAAGCGTCTGAGACTCTTCCTTGATCTTCACACCTTCTTTGGCTTCCACCGCCTGATGCAGTCCGTCACTCCACTGTCGGCCTTCCATCTTGCGGCCAGTGTTTTCGTCGACGATGACGACTTCACCTTTTTCGACAACGTAGCTGACGTCACGCTTGTAGAGATGGTGAGCCTTTAAAGCGTTGTCGAGCAGATGCGGCCACTCCATGTTGCCCGCGGTGTAAAAACTTTCCACGCCAGCCAGCTGCTCGGCACGCCGAACCCCGTCTTCGGTCAGATGGCAGGTGTGTTCTTTTTCCTTGACCTCGAAGTCAACCTCCTTCCGCAGCTGGCGAGCAATCGCGTCGGCCTTGGGATACTTCTCCAGGTTATCATGAGCCGGGCCGGAAATGATCAGCGGCGTGCGGGCTTCATCGATCAGAATGTTGTCGATTTCGTCGACGATCGCGTAATCCATAGGACCCTGAACCTGCTGGTCCTTCGTCGGCTTCATGTTGTCGCGCAGATAGTCGAAGCCAAACTGATTGCTGGTTCCGTACGTAATGTCGCAGGCGTAGTGGACCTGCCGTTCAGAGGAACTCATGTTCGACTGAATCGCGCCGACCGTCAAACCGAGGTTGATATGAATGGGGCCCATCCATTCCATGTCGCGCTGAGCCAGATAATCGTTGACGGTGACAACATGCACCTTGCCGGACAGGGCATTCAGAAAGGCGGGCAGTGAGGAAACGAGCGTCTTGCCTTCCCCTGTAACCATTTCTGAAATCATGCCGTTGTGAAGAATGTACCCGCCGATCATTTGCACTTCGTAATGACGCATCTTCAAAAAGCGTCGACCGGATTCGCGCACCGCGGCGAACGATTCCGGCAATAAGTCCTCAAGCGTTTCCCCAGCCTGCAGACGCGCTCGGAATTTCGCAGCGGTCTGACCAAGTTCTTCGTCCGACAACTTCTTCCAGTCACCTTCCAGCGAATTAATGCGGTCCAGCAGCGACCCCGGAATGATGGTTGTTTTTCCATCTCTGTCGCGCGCGAAGCCCAGCTTCTTCATGCGGCGCTCATTCGCAGACCCGAACAGAGACGTGATTCCCCGTTCAATCCTGTTACCAGTGGCGCTTAAGAAATCGCCGACTTTTTCAAGAAACTCCATGTCTCGTGACCGTTCTGAGAAACTAGTGTACGAAGATTTTAACCCGACCATTGGACCCTGGCCTCTGCCACAAAGGCAGAAGGCCGGCAACGGACCGAAAAGTCGGCGGTTTTGTCGTAAGTCAAAGGGCGCCAAGTGTATTGGATCGGGCAAACCGTGGTCAATCCCGCTGACTTCCCGGCTTGCGATATGCATCTTAAGCCGAGACGGCAGTAATTCGGCAAGCTGCAGAGAAAAGGCAATTTATGTGCCGCGAACTTCATTCGTCGTCTTTCTGAGGGAAAATTGCAACGTCTGATGCCGAACGGCCACTCTTTGATCGATGTGACATTGCCAGCCGGCCGCGCCTCGGAAAAATGGAAAGCTTCGTTAACATCGTGTAAAGTCAGGAAAATCACGGTCATTTTGGAGTGACGGGCCTCACAAGAGGCATCCGGCGGGAGACCGAGCAGGACTCTGGAACGGATTATGCCTATCTGGAAGCAGATCCCTGTTTCAGCCGGTCCATGTTGCTGATTAGAAACTGACTGCCATGATTGCCTCTTCGAAACTTGCTCGTCGTTCGTTTTTTCGCCGCGTTTTCTTCAACGGAACAATTGGGCTGGCTCTTTGGGCCAGGTCTGAATCCAGCGAGGCATCCGTAGCGAGAGTGTCGGCGAAAGTTTATTTGCCGGTGATGGCGGCAACGGAAGATCGGCCCGATCTGGCTTTGGAAACCAGCCTATGGCGATCAGCGTTCACGGCCGAGATTGAGAAGCCCAACGATGGCAAAGCGGCTAATTCAGCAACCTTCGGACAGTCTGCCGGCAGCGTAGGACTGGATGCCGCTGAATCGCTGTTTGAAGACACTGCCGCCCCTGGTCTCGAGGAAACCACTGCGGACTTTCTTGAGGGCTCCAAGTCATCGGTTGTGTTGTCCGAATGGGAGCAGGCCGTCTGTAATTCCACCGGCCTGCATGGGAAAAAGCTGACGCTGGACGGACCATCGGCGGTGTCGGTCGTTGTCGCCGTGGTCGGTGCGGTCGTCGTCTGCGGAAGCTACTTACAGTCCGGTCGAAAATCCTGAAAGAAGGCTGTGGCGGCGCCGGCAGGCCGTTGTTTTACGTAGGACAGGCTTCCAGCCTGTCGGGGCTCGGCAGCAAGCAGTGGGTTTTCTGCAGGGAATGTCAGGCTGGAAGCCTGACCTACGGAGAATTATTCACCGCGCTCGCCTACGAACCCAACAGATAGGCTCGCAGTTCTCGCATGAGAATACCGCAGCGTCCTGCAAAGATTTCTGCTTCGGTCACTTTTCCATGCGGCGTCACGATGATGGACACCTGATGCATGGTCCTCGCCTTTCCGTCCGCCTGATTGACGGCGCGGCAGGTGCCAAACGAAACCTGCACATCGACTGGTTGCTTCGCGGTCGTGCTCCCCCAGCGGCGAGTGAATCCCAAAGAGCCAATGCGAATCTTCAAATTGCCATGCTCCTGGCTGAGAACGTCACCTTTGTACTCACGAATGAATGCCTGCAGTTTCATGGCGGTGAGCTCAAGGGATGTTGAGACCTCAACCGTTTCACGAAACTCGAAAGTACCATTCTTCTCGGCAAAATGTGGCTGCTGCTCCTGCGCGGCGACCTTCTTCAGAGCTTCCTCGTCGATGACTTCTGTTTCCCAGCAGGTTCTGTTTCGCCCGGTTTCCTTGGCACGATAAAGGCAATTGTCGGCTCGTTCAAGAATCGTCTGAACGGTGTCTCCCACGCGGGCGGTTGAGACGCCAAACGACGAAGTCACGGTCAGCGTGCTGATGCCGCCGACGGAGCTTTTCATGATCGCATGACGCAGCCGTTCGGCACGCCGCACGGTGGCTTCCAGATCTGTATCCGGGCATAGAACAACAAACTCTTCACCGCCGTACCGGCCGATGATTTCACCCGAGTAGGTTTCATGCTGCAGCTGGCGAGTCAGATCCACCAGCACCTGGTCGCCGATCTGATGACCATAGGTATCATTGATGCGTTTGAACTTGTCGACATCCAGGAAAATAGCGCTCAGTGGACGAGTGCCTTCCTGGGCATGGAATTCTTCCAGCATATGTCGCAGCTGTGTTTCCAGCTGACCGCGGTTGGCAACGCCCGTCAATGGATCGCGAGTCGCGGCAAGCTTGAGTTCCACGTATTCACAACTTTGACGCCGTACGCCGCTCTTGTTGCGAAGCAGCTGCACAACTCCCTGAACCGTTCCATTGGACGCCAGGATTGGCATCGTATAGACATCCACTTTCAGATGTCGGGTACCTCGCACTCGGCACAGGCGACCGGCAAACTGGGCGCGACTATTCTTCAGGACCTGGCCCACCATTGTTTCGTCGCGATGTTCCGGCGACGGCTTGTCGTCGGTTAACGACGCCAGTTGCACATCGACCGGCTGCCATGTTCGGCCCAGCACGCTCTGCAGCGGCAGGCCCGTCATGCTGGGCATTCCATCGCTCCAGATGCAGTAGTTTTCGTTGGAGTCGAGGAGAAAATAGCCGTCGTAGAGTACCTGGAACTGGTACAAAACGCTGATGAACTGAGACAGCAAAACAGATTCATTCCGCTGCTGCTCGGTCATTTCCACGCGATTTTCGACGACCTGAAAAGGGTCGCTGAACCGAAACAGCGATTCCCCTTCCAATTCAAACCAGCGGGTTAATGTGCGAATGATATTGCCGTCGTAACGACTGCCGGATTTTTCTTCCAGAACGCTGATCGCCTCTTCATGGGTCATCCCCCGTCGATACGGTTTTGGGGAACTGAGAGAATCATAGGCATCGGCCACCGCAAGAATTCTGGGGCCGAGCGGCAGTTCGTTCAGGGCCCCCGTGGAATTGATGCCGGCCCCATCGAAGTCCTGATACAGCATTGTCAGCATTGACACGACGGCTGTGTCCGTGTGAAACGCCTGCAGCAGATTGACGGCCGCATGGTGGTGCAGCAAAACGAAGTCATATTCTTCGCTGCTGAGTTTTCCTGGCTTCTTCAGAATGTGTTCGGGAACGCCCAGCTTGCCAAGGTCGTGAAGCAGCGCGGCCACTTCCAGTTGACGACGCTGAGCATCGTCCCAGCCCAGCAGCCTTGCAACGCCACTTGAGATCGCGGCAATGCGCTGAGCATGAAGCAGGCTCGCGGAGTCCTGCATTTTCATCGACCGCAGCAGCAGGCTCAGGATGCTGCGGGGAATAATCTGCCTCTCGCCCGACGCGACCTGCTGCCGACGAGCATCCTCGGACAACGCAAGCATCCGAATCAGGACACCGCTGGTGTCTGTCGGCATTGCCGGCGTCATTAGCTCCGGGGAGATCCCGGAATGTCTGCTGATTGGAGAGGCTGCTGACACTGTCTGCACGCTCGGTGCCAGTCGTTTCGTCCACGCTGGGCTGCGAAATTCAAGACGCAGCACAGCGGTTCGATGAGACCTGGTCGAAGAGAGTTGATGGTAATCCAGTAGTGCTTTGTCAGGCTTTAAAAAAGGTGTCAGGAACCAATAGTGCGGAGCACCCTTTGGGCCATTTGGCTATTGGTTCCTGAAACCCTGTTTTAAAGCACCGGGGCGAATGGCGACTGTTCCATCCAGCTTAGATCATAACTGGGCCGCGTGTCGGAAGAACAACAGAAGTTGCTAAACCTTTCACTCCTCCAAATCGGCCCAGCTCCCCGGCATTGTTTAACAGGTGCAGTTCATAAAACCGGCGCTGGGCTCAAACGCTGCACAACCGGCCTGGGACTTTCACTGCTGCCCGAGCTGACGCGATTTCAGGGTCGATGCTTCGACTGCGGACATCAGAGCGGCCCGCATTCCTCCGGATTCGAGGGCATGCAGCCCGGCAATCGTGGTGCCGCCTGGACTTGTGACCGCATCTTTCAACACTGCTGGATGCTGGCCTGTCGCCAGCTGCATTTCGGCCGCTCCCGCCACGGTTTGGGAGGCCAGGCGGGTCGCGACGGCTCGGGGAAGACCCATCTTCACGCCGCCATCACTTAATGCTTCAATCATTTGAAATACATAGGCCGGACCACTTCCCGAAAGCCCTGTGACTGCGTCGAGCAGAGGTTCAGGAACAACTTCCACTATGCCGGTTGTTTGAAGTAGTGTCGAAACCAGTTGCACGTCTTCCGGCGTTGCCAAGGCACCTGACGACAGTCCACTGGCCCCTTTTCCGATCAAAGCCGGTGTGTTGGGCATCACACGAATGATTCGCGTGCCCGCGGGCAGATCCGCGGCCAGCTTTTGAATAGTGATTCCCGCAGCCACCGACACAATCAGCGGCAACGACGTCATCGCATGCGAAATGGAGGCCAGGGCTTCCGCCATCACCTGGGGCTTCACGGCCAGAATGACAATGGTCGCGCCCTTAAGCACCGTCGGAAGATCGGCAGTCACTGTCACTCCATCGCCCGTCTTTTCCGCGAATGTTTTTCGAGCCGCTTCGCTGGGGTCGTAGCCGGCAATCTGATCGGCCTTCAGCAGACTGCGGACAAAGCCCGCCGACAATGCAGTGGCCATCTGCCCTGTTCCAATAAATGCAATTCGGTGGGATGACCAGTTCATCGTCAGAATCCTCGTGAATAAAAAAGTGCAGGCAAGGAACTCGTAGAGGCTGCCGTGTCTGTAAAAATGATTTCAAGCTCAGGGTATGGGTTTAATGTGGCTCGTCTGTCCCAGACGAGATTTCCCCTACGAATCTCGTCTCGGAGAGACGAGCGACAATGTGGCTCGTCTGTCCCAGACGAGATTTCCCTCCAACTCCTGCATCCGATGAAGTGCCTCGAGCTCACTTCATGTTAACTCACGTCATTGTCCGATCCCAGTAACGAAACTCCGCGGCGTTCAGTCTGGCACGCGGTCCATTGTCGCGAATGTATCGTCGCAGGTATTCGAATTGCTCGACGGATCGCACCAGATGATCAAACGGTTCGCTCTGCCAGAAGTATCCAGCGCGGTTGAGGTTGCGATGAATCTGCCGCGCCGAAAATCGCATCCAGCTTGTACATTGATCACGACAATTGAATGGCGGACGAAACTGAGCCAGCACATGCACATGATTGGGCATGACCACGACGCTATCCAGGTCGTAGCGAGTTCCATTGAAGTGTCTTAACGAATCCAATACGATTTTCGAGAGGTCTGGATTCTTCAGCACACATTCCCCGGAACAGGTATCAAGTTCCCAGTGCAACAGTTTGGTTCTTCGCAGACGATATTCAGCCTGAAGAACCAAAGGCAGATCTTTCCAATCCGGAAGCATTGTGTCAGAGTTTACCTGATGCCCCTTCTGCGTCAGCCAATCTCTAAGTTCGGCATCCATGCGTTTCACTGCGGAGATGGGAAGAGAATCAATCGTCCGGAACGTAATGAAGACCGCTACGTTCGGTTGAAACCAGTGAGGCAGATCGCCCAGAGTGATCTCAGTTTCCTGAGCTCGATCGAACAGGCCGAATTCTATGCTGTCCGTCATGACATGAGTACCTCATAGAAAACGACGATCTCGTCTGGGACAGACGAGGCACAATGTGGCTCGTCTGTCCCAGACGAGATTTCCTTCCAAAACCCTACGAATCTCGTCTCGGAGAGACGAGCGACATTGAACAATCGCAATCACATGGTTGCCTCGCCTCTCCGAGGCGAGAATTTCCGCCGCTCCCGCTCACACCGCCGCTCCCGCTCACACCGCCGCTCCCGCTCACACCGCCAATTTGACCCGCGGCTACAGCTTGTGATAATTCTTGTACCACTCCACAAATTTTCCAACGCCCGCTTCAATCGGAGTGTTCGGCCGAAAGCCGACATCCCGCTGAAGAGCGTCGATGTTCGCATAAGTGGCCTGAACGTCCCCAGGCTGCATCGGGAGCATGTTCTTTTCTGCCTTTCGACCAAGAGCCGCTTCCAGAGTTTCAATCAGATGCATCAGTTCTACCGGCTGATTGTTACCGATATTGTAGACTCGATAAGGAGCTGCCGTGGTGGCATCATCCGCATCATGAGCAACCGCCTGAGGCTTCGGAACGGTGTCGTTCGTGCGGATCACACCTTCGACAATGTCGTCGACAAATGTAAAATCGCGTTTCATCCGGCCGTGATTGAAAACGTCAATCGGCTTGCCGGCCAGGATCGCCTTCGTAAACATCCACATGGCCATGTCCGGTCGACCCCACGGCCCATACACGGTGAAAAATCTCAGCCCTGTCGTGGGAAGACCAAACAGATGGCTGTACGTGTGCGCCATCAGTTCGTTGGCCTTCTTTGTGGCTGCATACAGACTGACCGGATGGTCGACGCGATCGTCCACCGAAAACGGAATCTTCCGATTGGCTCCATAGACGGAGCTGGAAGACGCGTAGGTCAGGTGGCCAATCTTCTGGTGTCGGCACGCTTCCAGGACATTCACAAAACCGACGAGATTGGCATCCACATAGGCCTGCGGATTGGTCAGCGAATATCGCACGCCTGCCTGGGCCGCCAGATGAATGACGCTGTCAAACGGAGTCTCCGCAAACAGCTTTGTGATCCCGTCCCGATCTTCCAGAGCCAGTTTTTTAAAACGGAAGCCTGAGCGACCGGTCAGCTGAGCCAGTCGATCATGCTTGAGCTGCGGAAGGTAGTAGTCGTTCAGGTTGTCAATTCCCACAACCGTGTCGCCGCGATCCAGCAGACGTCCGGCAGTGTGCATGCCAATGAAGCCCGCGGCTCCAGTGACGAGAATGTTGGCCATGTTCAGTTATTCCGCAAGACGAGGCCATCGGGATCTTACTGTTTGATTCTGAATGCCCGAAGGATGTCAGGAATTCGGCGGTATAGTAGTACACCTCCGCATTTCCCAAAAGTGGACCCGCCGCAGAAGAATTTCCGCCCGGCGGGATCGGGGGCATTTGAGGCTGCGCAAAAGTCCCTTCTCCCCCGCGGGGGAGAAGGTGGCCGACAGGCCGGATGAGGGGGGCTTGGCTTCAACCTGATACAACAGAACAAAAAGCAAAAGCAGTCGCAACCCCCTCACCCTGGCCCTCTCCCCCGCAGGGGAGAGGGGACAATTAAAACCGTCCCTTCTCCCCCGTGGTACCAAAAAAACAAAGCCGGGAAATTATTCCCGGCTTTGTTCATAAAAACACTACGGCAAATCCCTGCCGTTCAATTCAAAATCAGCGTCTCCAGACGCGAACGGACTTTCCCTGATAATGCGCCTCACCCACAAGAGTGCCTGAACCCATGCAGGTCATTCCGCATCCAACCCCGACGAAACATCCGGGAGGAGCCGAACGAATATGCCCACATGTGCCACGAGCCGCCATCATTCGGGCTTCCTCCTCAGCCCAGGCCTGCATTGAACCGCCGCCAGTTGAACTGGAGGCGTTGCTTTGGTAGCTCACCTGTTGAATGACACCAGAACCACTTGGCTGGCTCTGTGAGCCGGCGACCTGAACTGTTCCCGTGCTGTAACGCACAGGAGAATGGGGCTGAAAGGAGTTGCTTTGATAGCGCATCACGCGACCGCGTCCACGAGCTTCACAAACACCACTGACGACACCCAACAGCAGAATCGCCAACATCCAGGAACGAATCATTCTCAAACCTCCATGGAACACAAAAATGCCGCAGAACACTCCACGGCTCATGAGCGTGATTTTACCAGTCCCGGACTTCAGTCAAAGTGCTGCCGGAATAACCTTCCCAGATTACCCAAAGAATCGTTTTTATGCCATTTTGGAGGCATTTAGCTTGAGAAGTTGCGAAAAGCCTCGGACGGCGATCAGAAAGCGGGTTGTCGATTGAATCGGTTTCACAACCCGACGCGTCAGCGAGGGATTGAGTTTTGGTTGTTCGGCTGCGTGCCCGAAAATCCCTCGCTGACGCGTCGGGTTGCGATAATCGCCTTTCACACCGCCCGAAACATCACGCAGAAGTGCGGAGGCAGTGGTAGCAGGGAGTCCGGCAGTTAGAATGAACAGGCATTAAGCACGGAGTTTGGGTTTAGCAACTGGCCGTACCATTCGGCAAAACCTGCACGTTTTCCATTAGTCTCCAGAGAAGTTGTCTGAGCTTCCGAACAGTACTTCAATGGTTTTCGTAAAGGCGTTAAGGTGACAAAATTTATCCCTTGTTTGTGTTCTGGGTAGAATTTTCGGAATTTTACTGGACGCAGGGGGTGTTTGTTCATGAGAAAGTGTTCGTCTTAAGGATTATACTGCATTCTTCTGCGCACGGCTGTCGCATCACGTCATGGTGTGCGGGTGATCGCGATCGCGAAGAGGCGGCTTCAAAAGAGTTTAGGCAGGCACGTTCTCGGGGCTTTTGCTGAGCATTTTTCAGCTTTGTGCGGAAGCCGGACCCGGTGTTTGTCATGCGTATGAAGTTTGTTTCGTATTTTGAATTCATTCCGTGTTCTAATCGGGGTTGACGCTATGCTGATTTCCACCTGGCTGACTGCTGTTCGCGACCGTTTGCAAACTTCTCGTGTGGTCAAACGTCGGCCGAACCAGAAAGCAGCGGC